>ORMF010536461.1_pt1 | contig 57880 bp, 52 predicted proteins | sample 1779871 | NCBI WGS metagenome assembly ORMF01 (sample SAMEA104232316, study PRJEB22302) | groundwater metagenome | biome: forest; feature: aquifer; material: groundwater | place: USA | collected 2011-08-07 | depth 5.4 m | reverse complement strand
TATACCAGCACGTTGAACAGATTTTCGTCCGTTAACACCACTTCGTTGTTGGTGGCATCAACTGCCACGGCGCTATAGGCCGAGTAAGGGTCGCGGATGACCCTTAGCGGTTTCCGTGCGGCGACTTCCTTATAGAGCGCCGCCGTTCCCTTGGTGTCCGCTTCGGAGGCCGCGCGCGCCGAGACCCTCTCTTCCTGGAGCGCAACGCGCAGCGGCATTGCGGCGCTCGCCGGCTCCCACTCGCACATCGCACCGCTCGCCGACGCTTCCTCTGCCGGCAGCCGGTCAATCGCAATCAGCCGCGCTTCGCCCGTCGGCCTCTGCGCCGCCAACAAAAATTCCTTGGGAACCACTCCCTTCAGGAGCACCGCCCCGGCGATGACGCCGAAAACAACCAGGATTGCGGCCAGCTTCGCGGTTCCACGAATCGAATTTAATTTGCGGTTCATAAGATTGCCTCCGAAGGTTTGGGAAAAGACTCGGCAAAAGATTTAGCAAATATTTCAAGTATTGGCAATGGGGCCGGTCGTACGGGTTGCGGATTTGGAATGGACCCGGAACGTGCGTTCGCCTTACAAACGGCTCTTCCAGTAACCCGGCCGTCTGCGCTGATGCATGACCGCCACTACATAAATGGTTTGTTCATGCTGGTTGTAAAGGACCGAAAACGGGAATCCAAAGACAAGTCGTTTGCGAATGTCCTTTGTTGCAACCGGGCCGGCATTGGGAAATTGCTCAATTCGGCGGGTAGTCTCTTCGACTGCTTCCAGAAAATCCTCGCCCAGGCCCACGGATCTCGATTTATAGTAGCGGGCCGATTCGAACATCTCCTCGAGGGCCTGCGGGTGGAATTCGATCTTCACCGTTTCAGCGCCTCGCGGGCTTGGTGGAAGGCCTTGGCGGCCTCAATACCTTTCACCTTGCCTGTTCGAAGCTGGTCAAGACGCCCCTCGGCCTCCGCCATCCACAGAGCTTCCACGCCGGATTCGATCTGTTCGTCGAGCGTAGAGATCAGCTCCCGAGCCAGGCGGACACGATCCCGGAGCGGAAGCTTCATGGCGCTGGCCACGACTTCATCAAAGGCATTTTGCATTTTCGCTGCCTCCGTGCGCTATCTCTGGGGACAGGATACCACAGGCATGATCCGCCGTATCGAAAACTCCGCTTCCCGTTGGATACGGTATTGCTCTGGCAACCCCTCCCTTGCGGTCGGGGCTCTGTTTCGGGCTACTTCACCGGCACTTTCTTCTTCAGCTCTTCGAACCAATTCAGCACAACGTTGATTTGCTGCGGCGTGGTCTGCTCCTGCCCGCCGGCCTTCAGCATCAAAAAGCGCTGGCCGTCCGGGGAGACAAGCATCTTTTGACTCTCGTTTTATTTGTAGATACAATTTATTCGTGCTGGTCGAATTCGATCCCGAAAAGAGCGCCAAGAATTTCCGGGAGCGGGGGATTGGATTCGAACGCTTCGCGGACATCGACTTCGGCGCCGCCATCGCCGTCGAGGACACGCGCAGGGATTACGGAGAACCGCGGCTTCGCGTGCTCGGCCTCATTGACGGAAAACTCCACGCAGCCGTGATCACACCGCGCGGCGACAAGATTCGCGTGATCAGCCTGCGGCGGACAAACAAACGGGAAGAGAGGGCCTATGCGAAAGAATGTAAGTCGTCCTGATGCCGAGAATCCCGAGTGGACTGCCGAGGAAATCCGCCGGGCCCGGCCCCTGATGGACATTTTGCCCAAGGAAACGGCCGCCGCCGTTCACCGAAATCGCGGCCAGCGCGGTTCCCAGAAACGCCCGACTAAGGAACTCATCAGCCTGCGAGTCGATCGCGACGTGGTAGCAGCCTATCGCGCAACGGGAGCGGGCTGGCAGAGCAGAGTGAACGACATATTGCGCGGGTACGCAAAACGAAGCGGACTTGCACCGCGCGCTTCGGCCAAGCCCCATAAAAGGTCCTGATCCTGCAGGGCGGGGCCACCCCTACTTCCCCGGCGCTTTACGCTTGAGCTCTTCGAACCAATTCTGCACCACGTTGATTTGCTGCGGCGTGGTCTGTTCCTGTCCGCTCCAAACCCGTCACCACTTGCTACCGGACGGCAATCGTAACGGTATTGGAGTTGGCTCCGCCGATCAAGAGCACCACGGGCACAGCGGCGCTGGCGGAGACGCCGGCGGGAATGCGCGCGTTGATCTGGTAGAAGCCTGCCGTGCCGGGCACGATGCCGGAGAAGAGAACTTCCGCCGAGACTCCGCCGATCAGGACCACGGGCTTGGTAACGGTGACGGTCAGCGAAGTACTCGACGCCGCCTCTCCGGTGTTGACGGAGGGATTCGTCGCGCCCAGCCCGGTCCCAAAGAGCGCAATCACGGATCCGGCCGCGGCCGGGTTCTGAGCGGAGTTGAACGTGATGTCCTGATTTACTGCGAGGCCTTGGCCGGAACCGGAGGAATTGAGGGTGAAGAGGCCGGGCCCGAAGTTGGCGAGCGTCACGGTGGCCGCCAGCGAGCGGCTTTGATTCGACACCACCACTACTAGCGCGGTGGAGCCGGCAACCTGGGGCATCTGGAAATTGATCTGAGTGGGCGAAACGAAGTAGAGCGGCGCCGGGCTGTTATTCACCAGCACCTGCGTGCCGGCGAGCACCGTCGGGAGCGGGTACGACGTGGCGACGGCGGTGGTGGTGGCGAAGTTGCTGCCGAAGATCGAGGCGATCGATCCGGCGACGACGGCGTCTTTGGAGTAACTGGCGGAGTTGAGAATGCCGTTTGCTACGATGGCGGGCGGGGGCGTCCCCACGCTGAGCGAGACGGTCACCACTTGCGGGCCGTTCCCGGCGCCATCGGCGGAGATGGTGACCGAGCCTTGATACACGCCTGGTGTGAGCGACTGGCTGTTAACGCTCACGGTGGCTGTCCCAGGTGTGTTTCCCGAAGAAGGAGAGACGCTCAGCCAGTTGCCGCCCGAGGAGGTCGTGGCGCTGGCCCTCCAGGTTAAGGTCCCGGCGTTCGTTCCGATGGTCAGTTGCTGCGAGGCGGGGTTCGTCCCGCCGACTGCGGTAAAGCTGAGCGATGCAGGCGTGGCGGTCAGTTGCACAGCGACGATGTCCATGGTAACGGGCAGGATGAAGGGACTGTCGGTTGCGCCCGGAGCTGTGAACGAAATATTGGCGCTGTAACTCCCTAGCGGCAGACCGGCGATTTGGGCTGTTGCGATCACCCTGGTGTTGCCGGTTCCGCTAGTGGGAGAGAGCGATAGCCAGTTGCCTCCGCTGATGGAGGTAATGGAAGCGGTCCAATTGAGCGGAGAGGCGCCTGCGATCAGCACATCGAAAGCCTGAGGCGTCGGGATAGTGCCAAAGGGAGAAATGAAACCCAACCTGGATAAGCTCAGCAAGATCGACGGAGCGGAAGGAAACGTGGGCAGCGGCCCCGAACAGGAGAGCACTGCGGCCGCCAGCGTCGTTCCTGCCGGTGGATTGAATTGAGGCACGGCGGGATTTAGAGTTGGCGTTCCGATGGGCGCGAGACTGACCGCTCCGCTGATGAGTCCCTGATCCGATGGCGATGCGCCTGCGAGGGCGATGAAGAGGCTCACCGTTTCCAGGCCCGTAGTTCCAGCCGAAGACGTCACCTCGTATATCAAGGTCGCGGTTCCGGAGTTGACCGGAACAAGGTCGAACCGGTTGGGGAACGCTGCGGGGAGAGGCACTCCTCCGGAGCCGTCCAACGATGCATTGGCCACCAGGGTAATCGCCGTTGCGGCGCTGCCGCCCAGCACTGTTCCGGTAGACGCCAGCGAGGCTGCGCTTACAATCTCCGGCGCATAGACCGCTATTCCGTTCGGGATGCCCGTCAACTGAATACGGAAACGGATGCCCTGAGTCCCCACCCCTCCGTTGTCGGAGAACGGTGTATTGACGAAGGAGCCGACAAATCCCTCCACGAAGGACACCCGCAGCGAGTTCGACGCCGTCGCGCTGGGGTCCGGATTGGCGCCCAAAGAGCTGGGCGTGCCGGCTGGAAGGGGAATGGATGGGGCGCAAGCCGGAATCGCGAGCGGCAAGGAGGAATTGGAGAAGCCGCTGGAAGGATCGATGACGCTGGTGGCGAAACCCACGACCAAATCGTTCAGCCCCGTCAGGCCGCCACCCATGGCTACCGTTGCCGATACCGTTCCTCCTGCGGAGATCCCGCTATTGGTGGGATTGATGCGAATTCCTTTGATGGTGAACGTTTGAGCCCCCGCAGAGGGAGTGAAACTAAACCCGACCGAAGAGCCGCTCACACTCACGCGAGGGGCAGATACGGGCGCCAGCGTGGAAGTGAGCGACGGGCACGGGAATGTACTTCTCAAATCCGCGGTGGTGGCCGAACAGGTGGAAGTCCATGTGCCTACGGTTGTACTCCCGGCCCCTGCCACCACTCTGATGGATGAGGGATTCAGCGTTATGGAGATATTGCTGGCCGCCGATGTCGCGGGAGTTATCAGGCAGGAAATCGTAATGGTCCCCACTTGCTCGACGGTGCCTTGCGTCCGTATGGACGAGGTGGTGGCAGAAACCGGGCCGGAGCATTGAGCAAATCCGTTGCCAGCCCCCAGCGAAAGTAGCAGCAGGAACGCCGCCGGCAAAAGAACTCCTCGGACTCGCAATCTTTTCCGATCTCCATTTCGATCGAATAACTTACCGGCGGACCGTTTGATAATTATTAGACCCATTGGAACCAACGCCTCCATCACGCGGAATCTAAAGTAATAAGATGTTGACTATTGGGGTAGGCTTTGAGGAAAGGCTCGAACGCGCTTGATCGCACAGAACCGGTTAGGAAACCTGCCCAAAGGAATTTAACACTAAAACGGGGAGTTTAGTTGCGTTGTTTCTGGGCAAAGGAGCGCGGCGCCATAGCGGCCTGGGTCGGCGGTCTCCCCGAAGTCTCCCCGAAGATGTGACTCCTATGATAATATAAGTCGGCATGCGGGCTTCGCCGTGCGCCGTCTAGCTTGCCACCATGTTAGTCTTCCCTCTTTTTCCCGTCATTGTCATCGGCCTTCTCATAATGGCCAACGCCTTCTTTTCGGCCGCCGAATTCGCATTGGTCGTTGTCCGGCGGACATGGTTACAACAGAAGGCCAGCGAGGGCAATACCACGGCCGAAGCGGCCCTTCGCTTGGCGGACGACCTCAATTCCGTCACCAGCGCCGCCCAAATTGGGATCACCATGACCAGTCTGGCCCTAGGCTGGGTGGGTGAAAATATCATAGCCGGGATGCTCGAGCCGGCGCTGGCGCCAGCGGGCAGGGGCCAGCTGGTGGTTGTCCACAGCATCGCTCTGGCTACAGCCTTCCTATGCATCACCGTTTTACATCTGGTTCTGGGAGAGTTGGTTCCCAAGCAAGTGGCTCTGGCGCGGGCCGAACGCATGTCACTTGCTGTGGCCTGGCCCATGACGTTGTTTCTGAAAATCATTCGGGTGCCGATGGCTATTCTGAACTTTGCATCATTTTCTCTGGCTCGCCGCATGGGGGCCAAGCCTGGAGGCCGGTCGGAGCAGATTTCCACCGCCGACGAACTGAAATTGCTCATCCAGGCGGGCTATGGCAGCGGCGCGCTGGCCCCTCGCCAGCAGGAGATGATCCACCGGATTATCGACCTGGGACAGGTGCTGGTGCGCGAAGTCATGGTGCCCAGAGCCAATATCGTTTCGATCCCCGTTCATTTGCGGTTCGAGGAGCTGCTGCGCCTGGTGATCGAAGATCAGCACTCGCGGATCCCCGTCTACGAGGACTCGCCGGAGCAGATCATCGGCGTGCTCTACGCCAAAGATCTTCTGAAGGTTTGCGAGGAGGAAAAGAGAGCCGCGGCGCCGGAAGGGATGCACCGCGACTTTGCCTTGCGGACCCTGGTGCGGGAGCTGATGGTGGTGCCGGAGACGAAACCCATCGACCAGCTCCTGCTGGAGTTCCAGGAGCGCCGTCGTCACATGGCGCTGGTGGTCGATGAGTTCGGCTCCACCGTCGGGCTGGTCACCGTGGAAGACGTGCTGGAGCAGATCGTCGGCGAGATCCAGGACGAATACGATTGGGAGATCCCCCCGGGGCTGCGCCTGGGAGAGCGCACGCTGCTGCTCGACGCTCGCGTCAGCATTCTCGACCTCGAAAACCAGTATGAGGTTGCGCTTCCGCGCGACCGGGGATTCGAAACCCTGGCGGGGTTTGTCTTGCAGCAGGTGGGACACATTCCCCAGCCGGGCGAGTCGTTCGAGTACGGCGGTAGGCGCTTCACCGTCCTGGCCATGGAGGGGCATCGCGTCGCCCGCGTGAAGTTGGAAGAGACCGGTTGACGCCGGGCTGCCGGCTCCCCAGCTGGGCAGCGAAGGGGACAGGCCGGAATTAGTTGCTCTGGAGCCGGTCTTTAGGTACCATTCGCTTCGGCGGCGCGGCTCCGGAGCTTTTTAAGGTGGTGTGCTATGGGCAGGATGGAACGATCCATGGATATTGGAGATCAGCGGCAGTGGCTCGCCTGGCTGATCCGCGTGCGGATTCCATTCATCACGTCCCTGCTGGGCATCGAACTGACTATCCAGCAGGTGGCGCGGTTCCAGAACCTGAACATCGCGCAAGTTCCCATGAAGTACTTCCTGGCGGTGCTGGTCTTCTGGTACCTGCTCGATTTGATCTACCACATCCTGATGAAGATCAACGCCGATCTGATGGTGCAATCGTATGTCCAGATTTTCCTGGACATCTCGATGGTGTCGCTGGTGGTTTACTTCACCGGGGGCCTCGACAGCTATTTATATTTTCTCTATCCCCTGGCGGTTCTTGTCGGCAGCATTATTCTTTCGCGGGGGGGCGCTTACATGGTCGCCGCCCTCTGCTTCATCCAGGCCGGCGTCGTCCTGGAGCTTCCCTTTTACAATCTCATTCCCTTCTATGGCATGGGACACCCGGATTTGAAGGAGCTGCAGTTGAAGATTGCGGCGAACTTCGTGGGCTTCCTGGGAGTCGCATATCTATCGAGCAAGCTGGTGATCATCCTGCGTCAGGCTGGAATCAAGCTGAAAGACTTGCAGGCATTGAACCAGGACATCATTGAAAGCCTTCGCAGCGGACTGATCACCACCGACCTCCACGGCGATATTCTGCTTTCGAACTCGACGGCCGGTGAGATTCTGGGAACCCCCTGGGAGACGCTCCGGGGGCAGCCGATTGCGACGTTGTTTCCCGAAGCGGCGGCCCACAAACTGGACGATGACTCCCACTCCCGCCAAGAGGTCTCCTGGAGCAACAGCACGGGAGGAAGGAAATACCTGGGCCTGAGCATCTTCCCCCTCTCGCAGAACGGGCAAACCGTGGGCTACGTCTATAACTTCCAGGATCTGACCGACATGAAACAACTGGAACGGGAGGTACAATTGCAGGACCGCATGGCCGCCGTCGGCCGCATGGCCGCCGCCATTGCCCACGAGATCCGCAATCCCCTGGCCTCCATCGCCGGCTCCGTAAAGCTGTTCTCCGGGATGGCGGACCTGGATGCCGCGGAGCAGCGCCTGATCCAGATCGTCCTGAAGGAGTCGGAGCGGCTCAACAACATCATTACCGACTTTCTACAGTACTCCCGCGAGATGAAGTTTGAATTCGAGGTCTCCAACGTCACCGAGATTCTGGAGGATACGCTCACGCTGCTCCGGAACCATCCCAAGTTCGACGGGCGCTACCGGATCGAAAAGAAAGTTCCCGCCAAGCCCGTCTTCGCTTCGCTCGACGCCGACCGCATGAGGCAGGTATTCTGGAACCTCGGAGATAATGCCCTGAAGGCGATGCCGCAGGGCGGCACTCTTTCCGTGGAGGTCACCACGGCCAACGGGCGCCTGCAGATTCTCTTTCGGGACACCGGAGAGGGGATGACCGAGCGGAAGGCCGCGAAAATCTTCGAACCGTTTCAATCGGAGTTCGAAGGAGGCACCGGGCTGGGCCTGGCGATCGTCTATCAGATCATTCAGGCGCACAAGGGAACCATCCGCGCCGAAACCGGCTCGCGCGGATGCGTTTTCCGGATGGAACTGCCGCTGATCCCGAGCGGCGCGCGCGCCGATTCCCCCGTGCCCCGCCTGCGCGGCTGAAGGCTTTCCAAGAGGTTTTCGTGGCTCATATACTAGTGGTCGACGACGAACGGTCCATCTGCGAAGTGCTCGAGATCGCCTTCCTCAAGTCGGGCCACCATGTGGAAACGGTCCAGAATGTGGCGGCGGCGCGCCACAAGCTGGAAAGCATGATTTACGACGTGATCGTCTCCGACATCAATATGCCCCAGGCGAGCGGCCTGGAATTGTTGCAATATGTTCGCGAAACCCACCCGGATACGTTCGTAATTCTACTCACCGGCTACGGCTCGCTGGAAACCGCCATACAGGCTCTCAAGCTGGGAGCGTATGACTACATTATCAAGAATCCAACCCAGTATTTGGATGAGCTGAAACTATCGATTGACCGGGCGCTCGAGACCAGCCGCATCAAGCAGGAGAACGTTTCGCTCCGCCGGGAGCTGAAGAAACAGCGTGGCATCGACGGCATCTTGGGACAGAGCCCCCCGATGAAGGCGATCTTCGAGCTGGTCCAGAGCGTGGCGCCCACGCAGAGCACCGTGCTGATCCTGGGTGAAAGCGGAACGGGCAAGGAATTAATCGCCAGCGCCATTCACCGCGCCAGCCCCCGCAGCGAGCAGCCCTTCGTCTCCATCAATTGCAGCGCCTTCCAGGAGACGCTGCTCAAGAGCGAGCTGTTCGGTTACATGAAAGGAGCCTTTACCGGCGCGGCCGCCAACAAAAAAGGGCTGTTCGAGTACGCCTCCGGAGGCACTCTCTTTCTGGATGAAATCGGCGAGATGAACCTGCCGATGCAGGTGAAGCTGCTGCGCGCCCTACAGGAGCGCAAGATCCGTCCAGTCGGCGGCAACGAGGAGATCGACGTGGATGTCCGCGTCATCGCCGCCACCAACCGCGATCTCCAGCAGATGGTTCAGGAGAAGCAGTTCCGCGAGGACCTTTTCTATCGCATCAGCGTGATCCCGATGGAGCTCCCGCCGCTGCGCAAGCGGGCCTCCGACATCCCTCTGCTGGCGTTTCACTTCCTCGAAAAATTCAACCGGGCCATCGGCAAGAACATTCATGGAATCTCGCCGGAAGCGATGCGCCTGCTCGAAAATCACTACTGGCCCGGCAATGTCCGAGAGCTTCAGAACGTCATCGAGCGCGCCGTGGCGCTCGAAAAAAGCGATGAGATCAGGCCCGAATCCCTGCCCGCCCGCGTGATTACGGGAAGCGATCCGAAAATCATTCCGCCCAGGACCGGCCCGGAAGCCTGGTTGCAGTTGCCCGAAGAGGGCTTGGATCTCGAAAAGCACATCCAGCAGATCGAGCAGACCCTCATCGAGGCCGCCCTGGCCCGCGCCGACGGCGTGCGCACCCGCGCCGCTCACCTACTCAAGATGAGCTATCGCTCTTTCCGCCACTACGCCAAAAAACACGGGATTTGATCCGATTCCCCGCTCACTCGCGTGTCAGTGCCCGCGCGTTAACGCCGCGTTAATGCCATGATCAACTCTCGATGCCGAGGGAACGATTTGATCAGTTCCTCTCTCCGGCCGGTCTCGTAGTCCGCAAAATCAAATCCCGGTGCGACGGTGGTTCCGAGCAAAGCGAACCGGCCGCCAGGAGACAGCCGTGTTCCCTGCCAAACACCTCTACGAACGACTACTTGGGGAGTCTCTCCACGAAGCAGGTCCATTCCAATCCGCAACACCCTCGCGGAACCGTCCGGACCCAATTGCAGCATTTCAGCCGGATCTCCCAAATAGAAATGGAAAATCTCGTCCGTAGCTAAGCGATGGATTTCCGAGAACGTTTCCGGAGTGAGGAGGTAATAGATCGCGGTGCTGAAGGAGCGTGTCCCGCGGTAACGGGAAGGGAGAGCATGCTCGTCGATTGTCTCGGTGGAACGATATGTCTCCGTGAAGAAGCCGCCCTCGCGCGGATGGGGCTCCAGGTGGAGTATGGACTTTATTTCATCAACCGTGAGCATTGCGGCACAGGTTTGAGGATAGGGAGATATTACCGGATCGGCGCGGGAAGATCGCTATTGCCCATCAGATACGTGTCCACGCCGCGCGCCGCCGAGCGGCCTTCGGCGATCGCCCAAACCACCAGCGACTGGCCGCGCTGCATGTCGCCGGCGGTGAAAACGCCGGGGACGCTGGTCATCCAGTTTTCGTCGCGCCAGACATTGCCGCGCTCGGTGATCTTCACGCCGAGATCGGTCAACATGCCGGGCTTTTCCGCTCCCAAAAATCCCATCGCCAGCAGGACCAGATCGGCCTCGATCTCCATCTCGGTGCCGGGCACTTCGGGAAACGAGAGCCGCCCGCCGTCATTGACCATCTTCACGCGGACGGTGTGCAGTTTTTTCACGCGGCCATTTTCGCCGCTGAAGCGCTGCGTGGCAATCGAGTACTCGCGGATGCCGCCTTCCTCATGCGCCGACGAGGTGCGGAAAATATTCGGCCACAGCGGCCAAGGATTGCTGGCGGGATCGCGCTCCTCGGGCGGGCGCGGCAGCAGTTCCAGTTGATAGACTTGGCGCGCCTCCTGGCGATGGACCGTGCCGAGGCAGTCAGCCCCGGTGTCTCCGCCACCGATGATGACTACGTTCTTGTCCTGGGCGGTGATGAACTGGCCGTCAGGAATCGAGTCTCCCTCGCAGCGCTTGTTCTGGAGCGTCAGGTACTCCATCGCAAAGTGAATGCCCTGGAGTTCGCGGCCCGGAATGGGAAGGTCGCGCGGGTTCGTCGCGCCGCCAGCGAGAACGATGGCGTCAAATCCCTTGCGCAGGTCTTCCACGCGGACGTTGCCGCCGATGTTCGAGTTTGGCCGGAACATGACGCCGCTCTCTTCCATCACGCTCAGCCGCCGCTCCAGAACGCGTTTCTCCATCTTGAACTCGGGGATGCCGTAGCGCAGCAGCCCTCCGATACGGTCGGCACGCTCGAAGACCGTCACCCAGTGGCCCGCTTTATTCAACTGCTCCGCCGCTGCCAACCCGGCCGGGCCGGAGCCGACCACCGCGACTTTCTTGCCCGTCCGGACAGCCGGCGGCGCTGCCGCGACCCAGCCGTCTTTGAATGCCCGCTCGATGATGGAGACCTCGATCTGCTTGATGGTCACCGCATCGCTGTTGATGCCTAGGACGCACGAGCCTTCGCACGGGGCGGGGCAGAGCCGCCCGGTGAACTCCGGAAAATTGTTGGTGGCGTGGAGCCGCCCGATAGCCTCGCGCCAGCGGTTGCGGTAGACCAGGTCGTTCCAGTCCGGAATGATGTTGCCGAGCGGGCATCCCTGGTGGCAGAACGGGATGCCGCAGTCCATGCAACGCGCGGCCTGTTTTTCTAGGCGGCCATTCTCGAACGGAAGATAGACTTCCCTCCAGTCGCGGACGCGCTCTTCCACCGGGCGGCGCGTGGGCGTTTCCCGCCCGAATTCGATAAAGCCGGTCTTCTTACCCATGCGCGCCCTCCATGACGGCCGTCTCCCAGGGGATGCCCTGCTCCTGCGCTTTCTTCATGGCCCCCAGAGCGCGCTTATAATCTCGCGGATATATTTTTACGAAGCGGGGCTGGAGTTCGTCCCAGTGGATGAGCACCCGTTCGCCGAGCGAACTCTTGGTGTAGCGGATGTGGCGCATGATAAGGTCCTTCACCAACTCCACGTCTTCCTCCTCCATTAGCGGCTCCAGATCTACCATCCCCAAGTTGCAGTGCGTGCGGAAGTCGCCGGCCTCGTCGAGCACGTAAGCGATTCCGCCCGACATTCCCGCGGCGAAGTTGCGCCCGGTCCTGCCGAGCACCACCACGCGCCCACCCGTCATGTATTCGCAGCCGTGGTCACCCACGCTTTCGACCACGGTCATCGCCCCGCTGTTGCGGACCGCAAAGCGTTCCCCGGCGACGCCCCGGAAATAGGCCTCGCCGCTGGTGGCGCCGTAGAGCACCACGTTTCCGATCAAAATATTTTCCGCCGGCACGAACCGGGCCTGCCGCGGCGGGTAGACGACAATCCTGCCGCCCGAGAGTCCCTTGCCGAGATAGTCGTTCGAGTCACCTTCGAGCGTGAGCGAAATTCCCTTGGGAATAAACGCTCCGAAACTCTGGCCAGCCGAGCCCGTGAATTTGATTTGAATGGTGTCCTCGGGCAGGCCCTCGGCGCCATAGCGCCGCGTCACCTCGTAACCGAGGATGGTTCCGACCGTGCGGTGGATGTTGCGGATCGGCAGATCGAGCTGCACCAATTTCTTGTGCTCCAACGCCGGGCGGCACTCGGGCACCAGCGTGGTCCAGTCGAGCGATTTTTCCAGCCCGTGGTCCTGCTCGCGCACTTTGCGGATGGCGACTTCGGGACCCATCTGCGGCTGGTAAAGGATGTTCGAGAAATCGAGGCCCCGCGCCTTCCAATGATCCACCGCGCTGCGCGCATCGAGCTTGTCGGAGCGCCCGATCATCTCGTCCATGGTGCGGAAGCCGAGCTTCGCCATATACTCGCGCACTTCTTCCGCGACGAACCGGAAGAAGTTCTCGACGAACTCGGGCTTCCCGCTGAACATTTTTCTCAGCTCCGGGTCTTGCGTCGCAACGCCCACCGGACAAGTATTCAGGTGGCAGACGCGCATCATGATGCAACCCATCACAACCAGCGGCGCGGTCGCAAAGCCGTACTCCTCCGCGCCCAGCAATGCCGCGACGACAACATCGCGCCCGGTCTTCAACTGTCCGTCGGTCTGCACCACGATGCGGTCGCGGAGCTTGTTCAGCACCAGCACCTGCTGCGTTTCGGCCAGGCCCAGCTCCCATGGCCCTCCGCCGTGCTTGATGCTCGTCAGCGGCGACGCTCCCGTGCCGCCATCGTGTCCCGAGATCAGCACCACGTCGGCGTGCGCCTTTGCGACGCCCGCGGCAACCGTCCCCACGCCGACCTCGGCCACCAGCTTTACGTGGATGCGCGCCCTGGGATTCGAGTTCTTCAGGTCGTAAATCAACTGCGCCAGGTCCTCGATCGAATAGATGTCGTGATGCGGCGGCGGCGAGATCAGCCCCACGCCGGGCGTCGAGTAGCGGACCTTGGCGATCCACGGATAGACCTTGCTGCCGGGAAGCTGCCCGCCCTCGCCGGGCTTGGCTCCCTGCGCCATCTTGATCTGAAGATCGTCGGCGTTGACCAGATATTCGCTGGTCACGCCGAAGCGCGCCGAGGCCACCTGCTTCATGGCGCTGCGGCGCGAATCGCCGTTGGCGTCGGGAATGTAGCGCGCCGGGTCCTCGCCACCTTCGCCGGTGTTGGACTTGCCGCCCAGGCGGTTCATGGCGATAGCAAGCGTCTCGTGCGCTTCCAGGCTGATCGATCCGTAAGACATCGCGCCCGTGGCGAAACGCTTCACAATGGATTCGACCGGCTCAACTTCCTCGATTGGAATCGGCTCCTTGGCCCACTTCATTTCGAGCAGGCCCCGCAGCGTGCAGAGGTTCTTGCTCTGGTTATCCACCAGGCCCGAATATTCCTTGAACACTTTGTACTGGCCGCTGCGCGTCGAATGCTGGAGCTTGAAGACCGTATCCGGATTGAATAGGTGATACTCGCCATCGCGCCGCCATTGATATTCGCCGCCCCAGTCGAGATCGGGCTGTTCCACGGGCCGCTCCGGATACGCCTTGCGGTGGCGCATGAGAACTTCTTCCGAAATCACGTCCAGGCCCACGCCCGAGATCCGCGAAGCGGTCGAAGTGAAATATTTGTCAACCAATTCTTTATTCAGGCCAATGGCCTCGAAGATTTGCGCGCCGCAATAGGACTGTACCGTCGAGATTCCCATCTTCGAGATGACTTTCAAGATGCCCTTGTTCAGCGCCTTGATGTAATTGATGACGGCGGTCTCGTGATCCATGCCCACCAGCAGCCCCTGGCGGATCATGTCGTCGAGCGTCTCAAACGCAAGATATGGATTGACGACTCCGGCCCCGAAACCGATCAACAGCGCCGCATGGTGCACCTCGCGCGCCTCGCCCGTCTCGACCACCAGCGCCGCGCGCGTCCGCGTCTCTTCTCTCACCAAATGCTGGTGGACGCCCGACGTCGCGAGCAGCGCCGGGATCGGCGCCATTTTCTTGTCCACTCCGCGGTCGGAGAGAACGATGATCGTGTAGCCCTGCGCGATCGCCTCGCTCGCTTTGCGGCATAGCTCGTCGAGCGCTTTCTTCAGCCCGGCCGCGCCTTCCGCCACCGGAAACAAAATCGGCAGCGTGATGCTCTTCAGCCCTGGGAGATCGACGTGGCGGAGCTTCGCCAGTTCCAGGTTGTCGATGATCGAATAGCGCAGCTTGATCTGGCGGCAGCTCTCCGGCTCCGGCTTCAGCAGGTTCCGCTCCGGGCCTACAACCGTTGACATCTGCGTGATCAGCTCCTCGCGGATGCAATCGAGCGGCGGGTTGGTCACTTGCGCGAAGAGCTGTTTGAAATAGTCGTAGAGCAGCCGCGGCCGGTTCGAGAGAACCGCAAGCGACGTGTCGGTGCCCATCGACCCGACCGGCTCCTCGCGGTTTGTCGCCATCGGGGCGAGCAAAATCCGCAGGTCTTCGTGCGTGTAACCAAAAGCCTGCTGGCGGTGCAGCACCGTCGAGTGGTCCGGCTCCGGAACATGCGCCGGTTCCGGCAGGTCTTCGAGCGAGATCATGTTCTTCCGCAGCCACTCGCCATAGGGATGCTCGGTCGCGAAGCGATGCTTGATCTCGGCGTCCTCGATGATGCGTCCTTCCGCCGTATCCACCAGGAACATGCGGCCCGGATGCAGCCGCTCTTTTTGCAGGATGTTCTCCGGCGGTATGTCCAGAACGCCGACTTCGGAGGCCATCACAACCAAGCCGTCCTTGGTGACCCAGTAGCGCGCCGGGCGCAATCCGTTGCGGTCGAGCTGCCCGCCGATGACCACGCCATCGGTGAAGGCGATCAGGGCCGGGCCGTCCCATGGTTCCATCAAGGAGGAGTGATATTCGTAAAACTCCTTCTTCTCCTCGCTCATCGATTCATGTCCGCTCCACGGCTCCGGAATCATCATCATGACAGCGTGCGGAAGCGGCCGCCCCGCCATCACCAGGAACTCCAGCACGTTGTCGAAGATGGCCGAGTCGCTGCCGCCTTCGATCACGATGGGCACAATCTTCTGCAGGTCTAGCAGATCGGTCTTGCAGAGCCCCTCGCGGGCATGCATCCAGTTGATGTTGCCGCGCAGCGTGTTGATCTCGCCGTTATGCGCCACGTAGCGGTAGGGATGCGCCAGCGGCCAGGACGGAAACGTGTTGGTCGAGAAGCGCTGATGCACCAGCGCCAGCGCCGACTCGAAATCGGGTTCGGTGACGTCGGGAAACATCGGCTCGATCTGGTTCGCCGAGAGCATTCCTTTGTAAATCAGAGTGCGGCACGAGAGGCTCGGTAGATAGAAGAGCTTCCGCTGCGGCATCTCCGAATTCCACACGGCATGCTCGGCGCGCTTGCGGATGACGTAGAGCTTCCGCTCGAAGGCGGATTGGTCGGGGGAGTTGAGCGTGGAGCCGATGAAGATCTGGCGCATCACCGGCTCCACCGATTTCGCAGAAGGCCCGATGGGAGAGTCGTCGGTGGGAACGTCGCGCCACCACAGCAGCTTTTGCCCTTCCTCGGCAATGATGCGCTCGAAGGTCTGCTCGCACCGCGCGCGCTGTTCGGCGTCGCGAGGAAGAAAGACCAATCCCGTGCCATAGCTCCCGGCGGCCGGAAGCTCGACTTTGGAAGAGCGGGCGATGCGACGCAGGAAGGCGTCCGGCGTCTGCACCAGGATTCCGGCGCCGTCGCCCGTGTTGACCTCGCAACCGCAGGCGCCGCGATGTTGCAGGTTCTTCAGGACCGTCAGCGCCTGGTCCACGATGGAGCGCGATTTGCGCCCCTTGATGTCGGCGACGAACGCCACCCCGCACGCGTCATGCTCGTGCGAAGAGTCGTAGAGCCCTTGGTTTGGCGGAAGACCGAACCCATTCATACCTGCTTCTCCTATCTTGTTGCGGGAGCCTCAGAGCGCTCAAAAAAAGACCGTTGTCGGTACTCACTCGCAAAAACCCACTCGGGATTTATTAACATTACACGAATTTAAAACATTAACCAAGCGAAAAATATGAATGCTTTACATTAGCATAACTTATGCTAGAATGGAGCTATGACCCTGGAAGCGCTGCATCTCTATTGCGATATCGTGAGGCTCCGGAGTTTTTCGAAGGCGGCCACGGAAAACCATCTCTCGCAGTCGGCGGCCAGCCAGGCGGTCCGCCAGATGGAAGACGGATTGCAAGTTGCTCTGCTCGACCGCAGCCAGCGGCCGTTCAGCGTGACGCCGGAGGGCGGGAAATTCTACGAGACCTGCCGCAGGATGCTGGAGGCGTTCGAGCGCACTCGCACCGAGATCACGGCGGCGCAGCAGGAGCTGGCCGGAGCGGTGCGCGTCGCGGCCATCTATTCGGTGGGACTGCACGGCATCAGCGGCCCCATGGAGCGCTTCCTCTCGCTCTACCCGAAGGCAAGGGTGCGCCTGGAATGCCTGCATCCGCACCAAGTTGTCGAGGCCGTCACCACGGACGAAGCCGATCTCGGCGTGCTTTCATATCCGCCCCAGAACCGCGCGCTCACCGTGGTGCCGCTGCGCTCCGAGCGCACCGTCTTCGTCTGCCAGCCCAGCCACCGGCTGGCAAGGCGGAAAAAGGTCGAACCCCAGGACCTGAACGGCGAGCCGTTCGTCGCCTTCGACGCCAACCTCGCCATCCGCAAGGCCACCGACCGGGCGCTGCGCAAGCACAACTCCAAGCCCAGCGTGGTGATGGAGTTCGACAACGTGGAAACCATCAAGCAGGCCATCATGAACGGAACGGGCGTGAGCCTGTTGCCGGAGCCGACCATCGTCCAGGAGGTTGCCCTGCACACGCTGAGCGCGGTCCCGTTCAACATTCCGGAACTGGTCCGCCCCATCGGCGCCATCCACCGCCGCGGCAAGCTTTTGACCCCGGCCGTGGCCAGGTTCCTCGAGCTGTTGCAGCAGGCCGAGCCGCCAGTGCTGCATCCGGCCCGCACTCCCCATCGTCACAACGGCGCCGGGAAATAATGGAACTCGCCCCTAGAACGGTTTTCCAAAAGGTGTATCCCGTTTCTCTCCCTGAACGGCGTCGTCATCCCGAACCATGACGCTGTCACCCCGAACGGCCCGCCGCCCGTAGGCTCTGGACCGCAGGGCGGAGTGAGGGATCTGCACCGCGTTCTCTTCCTCTCGCCGGGGATACACCCATTGTCAAAACGCCCCGAGCGTTACTCTCCCGGTGGACGATAGTGACAGCTCTTCTTACAGGCCGCGTCGATTTCCTTCGGAGTGAGGAGAATGCTGGTTTTCACCACGGCGGCTCCGGTCGCGTTGATGGCCAGAGCGCCAGCCGCGATACTAACATTGTCGGGAAGTTCGGCGATGGTAATTACGTCGGAATCGCCGAAGACGTAATAGAATGCCTCCACCTTGCCGCCAAGCGATTTGAGCGTCTTTTCGAGCGCTTTCTGCCGCTTGGACCCACCCTCCTTGATAAGCCCCTTTAATCCTTCTTGTGTATAGTTAACCTGCCAGAGATATCTCGCCATCAGCACGCCTCCTGTCTGTATTTGAAAACGAAGCTTGAGAAACCAATGTGAGCGAACCAGCTTACACCGAGCGACCATTATAGCGTTTTCACAATCGCTGTAGACTACCGTTCCTCCAGTTGAGGTGCAATTGAAAGTGGGAGTCATCCGAGCCAGAATTTTTCAGCCCCGGATGGGGCGGCAGATTCTAGCCCACGGCGTGAGCCGTGGGACCGGTGCCCCCCAAATGGGCCAAGCCCCGGAGGGGCGACAGATTGCCACTTGAATTTCTGTCGCCCCTGCCGGGGCTTTTCGCCTCCTCTGCGGTAAACCCATGGCTCACGCCATGGGCTAGATTCTGTCGCTCCTCCGGAGCTGGTGAGCGTGCTCCCATCTGACTCCCACTTCCAATTACACCCCTCAAGTTGAGACCGCTCGCGAGGCGGTCGTCTTGAATCCGCTCGCAGGGAGAAGGACCGGCTTTTCGTTTGTCTGTGCGGATGATCACCCCTGGGACGGCCCTACGTGGCGGTTCGGGAACTGATCCAGGAAGCGATCGACGATCCGGTTCAGCTCGTCGTCGCCTCCGTCTGATTCGAAGCGCGCGGCGTATTGGAAATGAATGGCGAGTTCCCTCCATTCCCCCTCCGACCCGCTTCGTAGTCCGAATCTATATTGGCACTTGAGTTGGTTCAGTCCGCGTTCGGCGACCTCGATGGGAAGGCCGCGCAGTCCGATACGTTCTTCGATCTTTCGCAGCAGCAGCGCAGTGTGTTCGGAACGGGGGAAGGAGGTTTGGGACATGAAGGAACAGTCGGGAATCAGAATAATAATCAATGGGAAGCGATGGCAAGAACGGTTTCGATTCTCACCGTTCGTATACCTCGCTCCGATGCCGGATGCGAATAATATCCACAATCTTGTTGCGGTCGTCGATGGAATAAACGACGCGGTAGTTTCCCACGCGGATCCGCCACATGTTGACGGCATTCTTTAGCTTTCGGCAGCCGGGCGGTCTGGGATTCGTTGCTAGTTGTCCAATGCGAGGATGAATTCGTAACGCCAATTCGGACGCCAAGTCCCGAAACTCTTTTCGGGCCGAAGCTGCAAATGTAATGGTGTACTCACTTGCCACGCAACTTCCCGCTTTTCCGGAGGTCCCTTGTCACCTCTTCAAACGAATAACGAGGTTCCTTCGCTCGCCGTTCGGCAACCAAGATGTCCTGAAAATCCTCCCAGAGCTTTTTGTGTTTCCTCAAGTCGATCAAGACGCTTGTCTTGCGGCCCTTTTCGTCGGTTAGATATTGAATGCCGTTCATGATCTGTTCTCCGGCTTTGGTTACCTTCCTACACGCTACTCTGGTTTGGCACTGTGATCAACTGACATCGACTCTCTGGTTCCGGCTTTCGATTTCCTCTTCCACTCCATCCAGGAATAAGCAGCCAGGTACAGAGCCAGGACCAAGAAGACGGAATCGCGGGCGAGCGTCAGCGGGCTGATTTTTTCTCCAAAGCCAAAGCAGCCGCAGTTGGCTTCGACGCCCCGGCTGTAAGTAAAAGCCATCACGCCGACGAATCCGGCTACCAGCAGGGCCGCAAAGCTCGAAAAGTATCGCAGCTTCCAGCCCGCGATCAGCAGCAGGCCCAACACGACCTCGAGCCACGGCAGGCTGCGCGCGACGACGATTACGCCGAAGGGAGGGAGAATGCGGTAGGCGTCCACCGCCATTTCAAACATAAATGGGCTGCGCAGCTTGGTGTAGCCGGCGACCACAAACAGTCCGCCTATTCCCAGGCGGCAGATCCACGCAAGAACGCGCAAGGCCACGGTTCCGTAGCCTCGGGATTGGTTTTCCATAAAGATCGCCAATAAAGCCTTCTGTACGGAGAACGAATCGCCGTAGCGAGCTATTATTTCAACTTATCGTCGAGGTAACGGCGCAGAATGGGATACTGGACGACGCCGGCGACTTTTTCGGTGTTGCCTTTTGCTGTGACGAAGAACGTAGGGGTCTGGTTGACATCCCGCTCTTTGGCCAAATTGATGTCTCTCTCGATATCTTTCGCGACCGCCGGGTTGGTCATCTCCTTGTGCAAGCGGGCCAGGTCTTCCTTGTTCAAAGCCGCTGCCACAAATGGCTCGATTTTCCCATCCTGCTCCCACTTGTCCTGATTTTGATACAAGGCGTCGGTGACCTGAGACCAAGTTCGCTGGCCCATGCGCATCGCGGCGGCGCCGTACTGCGCGGCCTCCTTCGCGTGGGCATGCTGGGTTAGCGGAAACTCCCGGTAGACGACGCAGACCTTGCCGGAGTCGGCGTAATCGGAGAGTACCAGCCGTATCGTCGATAAGTAAAATTCGCGGCAGGCCGGACACTGGTAATCGGAGAACACCTCGATCTTAACGGGCGCCGTGGGGCGTCCTCCCACGCATCCCGGATCGTTCTGCGCCAAAGCCATCTGCACCGCGCCAGGGAGCGCCAGGAGAAATAATGCCGTCAGGAGCTTGCCCGAAGCTTGCCGAAGGGAATTTAAAACGATTCGCATGGGATCCTTTCCTTTGGGTCAGTTTCGCACCGGCGTGTCCAGGAAAACATTCTCAAATGCATTCGTCCCGATGGTCCGCCAGGAAGACCCGTCCGATTCGTCGCGTCGAACAATTATAGACCGCGAAGAGCCTCAAGATAAACATCATATGATAAGCCGCGAACAGGGAGTCGCTTCAGAAAGGGCTGCCGTTTCACGGGGATTTGAGGAGTTGGTCGATTTGAGACTTCAATTCGGGAAGCCGTGAGATGGTGACATCCCAGACAATAGACCAATTGACGCCGAAGTAATCGTGGATCAGCCTGTCTCTCATTCCCGAGGCGCCTTTCCAGTCGATGTCCTCGTGTTTTGCTTTGAAATCACCGGACATTTTCTTGACAGCTTCCCCGATAATCTCCAGGTTGCGGACGACTGCATCTTGCGTTTTGGTGTCCGCGAGAAAGTTCTGATAAGTAATCCCTTCTGTATAAGCCTCGATTCTCCTGATTGCTTCGGCGATATCCGCAGCGCATTCCAGGTCTCCCCTCTTAGGCATAGACCACCGATTTCTTTATGTTCTCGGCCACGCTCGGGATTCGTATCGATTCAATTGCATCCGGCGTCAGAAGATCGATCTTTTTTCCAAAGAGCTCCTCCAGGAAATCGTAGACGGCCATGAAATTGTCAAAGGTCGGCTGTTCGAATTCGACGACGAAGTCGATGTCGCTTTTTTTTCCTGGCCTGCCGGTCGCATAGGAACCGAATATCCCAATTTTCCTGACCTGATACCGGCTCAGGATCTCTTGGTTTTTCCGTAAGCGATTCAGGATTTCGCGTCGTGTTAGATCTGTTTTCGCTTTCAGTTTCGCCATGTCGCTTCTCCGGGGTTCAATTTAGCACGAGTCGTGGTGTGGAAAAAGCTCGTGGCAGCGGGTTCGATCTATCTCGCGCGCGGCACATCGCGCCAGAGCACATCCCGTCCGATCCCGGCGATCGACGTGACGCCGCAAAGCTTCATCGAGGCTTCCAGCTCCGCTCGCAGTACTTCCACGACTCGCGCAACACCCTGCTCGCCGCCGCTGGCCAGGCCCCAGAGATAGGGCCTGCCGATCAGCACGGCTTTCGCACCGAAGGCCAGGGCTTTAATAATGTCGGTGCCGCGGCGCACTCCGCCATCGAGCAGCACCGGAATGCGGTCCTCGACGGCGTCGATGACATAGGGCAGCGCCTCCATGGTGGCGGGAGCCGTGTCGAGGTTGCGCGCGCCGTGATTGGAAACCAGGATGCCGGCGACGCTCGCCTCGACCGCCAGTCGCGCGTCCTCGGGAGCCAGGATCCCCTTCAGTACGATAGGGATCTTTGCGAACGAGCGAATCCAGCCGATGGTTTCCCAGTTGAGCGACGGATCGAGGATGGCGTAGTCCTTGAAGTGGTCGGCCCGCGTCGCACCGATTCCAAGCGCCTTGAGGTTTTCCCGCTCCATTCCCTCGGGAAGGTGAAACTGATTGCGTTTCTCGCGGTCGCGCGTGCCCAGCAGCGGCGTGTCCACGGTGATCATGAGCGCACGGCATCCGGCCGCCTCCGCGCGCTGAATCATGTCGCGGGTGAAGCTGCGGTCGGGGTGAACGTAAAGCTGGAACCAGAGCCGTGCGTTCGAGCATTGCGCGATGTCTTCGATGGAGGTGGTGGCAAAAGTGCTGACGACCATCGTGGCTCCCGCCGCGGCGGCGCCCCGCGTGGCGGCCAACTCTCCTTCCGGATGCGCCAGCTTTTGATAGGCGGTTGGCGCCAGCAGGATGGGGTAATCAAAGCTTTGACCGAACAGTTCCATCCGCGTATCGACCTTGCTGACATCGATCAGGACGCGAGGTTGGAGGGAAATTTCATCGAACCGCTCGCGGTTGCGGCGCAACGTGACCTCGTCACCGGCTCCCCCGGCAATGTAGTCGTACGCCATGCGGGAGAGCCGCTGGCGGGCGGATGGCTCAAAATCGAACAGGTTCACGGGTGTCATGGCAGCGTCTCGGGAGGCAGCTTGGGAGTTTGCGGCAGGCTCAGGCTCGGCTGAATCGCCGGAGGAAGCCGGGCGAAAGATTGTTCCGGCGAGCAAACCGGCCAGAATCTTGAATAGTTCGGTATGTTCCACGAAAGAGAATTTTACTCTTCGAATCAGATCGGTCAAGCCTTTCCGGGACCGGAACATCGCTGAACCGCCGTTGCCGCCTTCGCGGATTCCCTGTTAGTCCTTGGTTTATAACCCCGTTGCTTGGTATAGCAAGCGAGCGGCGACTTTTTTCCGGCACGAGATTATAAAAATGACACAGTAAGTTAGGTTGCGGCAAAGCTTTCGCTTCCGCCAGTGGGGGAGAGAGCATCGCAGCAAGAGCATTTTTATCGCTAATTATAGAATCATAAGGAGAAACAAACGTGGCAACCCAAGCACAGCTAGAACCGAGCGTCGAACTCCGCATTGAGCAGGAGTTGACGTTTATCGGCGATCACTTGAAAATCTTGGAGAGACTCTTTTGGGGAATTCAAGCCAGGCTGGACGAATCCAAGAGAGCTGCAGTGAGATCTGGAGTCGCATCGATCGCAAAATGGCCCGAACCGGCGAGCGATGAAGTTGGCCCGGAGCAAATCGGCCCCAGCTTCAGCCGCCCAACCAAGAAGCCCGCACGGAGAGCCTATGCGACGATACTCTCCCTCCCGCCGGTCCGGCAAATGCGTGGATAGCAGAAAGGAAACACTTTCATGTCAGAGACTGAACAACGATCCAGCGATCTCGATGTGCGAATTCTGCAGGAACTGACGATCGTTGCCGATCACATTTTGTCGATGGAGAATCTTCTCCGGGAAATGCTGGTCAAGCTTGATAACAGGACGGGAAGCGAAATCATGCGCGTTCCTTGACCTGGGAAGCGGGCTCTCCATCCCCCCGCCCGTGACTTCCCGAAACCAGTCCGGAAGAGTCCGCGTCAAAATCCTTCTCTTTTCAAGCTGCACTCGCAGGCGATGGCCTGCGGTCCGTCCGTTGGCGCTCTGGAATTCCTCCCTGCACTCCTCTTCTCACTTCCAACTCGCTGGTCCAGTGACCTTCTTCCGCTTGTGAAGGAGTTGAACTTTAGTTGATCTTGGCGCGGCCAGGGAGTATAAGAAAAGAGTTGGGGCGAGCAAACGAACATGACGGAACCATCGACAGAGAGAAACGGCCGCCAGGGACGTCTCATAGCGATCAACCGCTCCGGCGGCGGCGTTCCGAAATTGCAGGTCCGCGAGGCCCGCATAACCGAGCAAGGTGTCGAAGGAGACCTGCAGAAGAACACCAAGATCCACGGCGGACCGGACCGCGCCGTGACGCTCTATTCCTTGGAGGCGATTGATGCCCTCGCGCGCGAAGGGAATCCGGTCGGGGCCGGAACCATGGGCGAGAACCTGACGGTCTCCGATCTGGACTGGAGCCTGGTGGTTCCTGGCAGCGAGCTGCTGGTGGGGCCGGTACGGTTACAGATCACGAAGTTTGCCAAGCCGTGCGGCAATATCCGGGCGTCGTTCGCAAACGGCGACGAATCGCGCATCTCGCCGGACGCCAACCCCGGCTGGAGCCGCGTCTGCGCGCGAGTAATCGAGAGCGGGCTGGTTCGCGTGGGCGATCCCGTGGTGCTGCTGTAGAAAAAAACCTTCCCATTTTGCTTCCTACGCTTAATTCCAAATCGTGGTCCTATTACTCCTGGTAGTAGTATCCCAATCAAAAAGTGACCCGCTGGCTATTGTGACTGAAGCGCGACCCTGTTATTCGTGTAACATTCCTGTGTTCCGGTTCAGAGTATGTAAGATGCCTTCTGCCGATTCCAAAGCGTCTTCCCAGAGCGCGCTCGAAAGCAACGTGGACCGCCTGCTAAAGGTCCGCGCCGAAATTGACGAAGAGTTGCGCCGCCACAAGACGGCTCTCACAATCCTGTTTACAGATGTGGTCGGCTCCACCGCCTATTTCGACCGCTTCGGCGACACTACCGGTCTCGCCATGCTACAACGCCATGCCGAGCTGGCTTCGAAGACGGTGGTGGAGTTTGGCGGCAGGGTAATCAAGACCATCGGCGACTCGGTCATGGCGGAATTTCCCGATCCTGCCCCCGGCGTGCGAGCGGCGATGGAGATACAGCGCCGTCTCGTCCAGCTGAACCAAATGTTGGACGAACCAGATCGGCTCCAGCTTCGCATCGGAATGAACTACGGCCCGACGTTCCGGCACGGCAATGACATCTACGGCGATGCCGTCAATCTTGCCGCGCGGATCACCAAACGCACCGGACCGGGACAGATCCTAATCACACGCAGCGTGCGGGAGACGATTTCCGGAAATCCCGAGTTTCCCTGTACCTCGCTGGGCAAGGTGACCATTCAAGGGAAGGCGGAAAAGGAAGACATCTTTGAAGTCCTCTGGACCGACCCGGCGATCTATGCGGCTTTGCGCGAGAACATGACCGCCGCGCTGAATCGCGGGGAGCTGATTTCTCCCGGCCTGAAGCTGGAAGAATTAATTCAGGAGCCGGGCTCACCTGTCGCCGGCGCCCTTCCCGAAATGGCGAGTCATGAGAGCGCGAGCTCGTCCGCACCCGCGGCTATCACCGTCCGCTATGAGATCTTGGAGGAGCTGGGGCGGGGCGGCATGGGCATTGTTTACAAAGCCCGCGACCGCGAAACGGGCGAGGTGGTCGCCTTGAAGGTTCTGAAACCGGATGTGGCCAACGACGACACCATTCAGGAGCGCTTCAAAAACGAGCTGCGCCTGGCGCGCCGGATCACGCACAAGAACGTCTGCCGGATTTATGATTTCCATCGCACCGGGGGAACCGCGTACATCTCGATGGAATTTGTGGACGGCGAGAGCCTGCGCGGCATCCTGAGACGATTCGCGACACTGCCGATCGGGAAGGGATTGAACTTCGCCTTGCAGATTTGTGCCGGCCTGCAAGAGGCCCATAAAGAAGGAGTGGTCCACCGCGACCTGAAGCCGGAGAATTTCATGATCGACACCGGCGGTAACCTGAAGATCATGGACTTCGGCATCGCCCGGTCCATTGACGCGTCAATGACCCTCTTGCCCGGAGCCGTGGTGGGCACCCCCGCCTATATGTCTCCCGAGCAGGCCGAAGGCCGCGTGGCGGACGCGCGCGCGGACATCTATGCCGTAGGGCTGATTCTGTACGAAATGTTCACGGGGCGGCGCGCTTTTGAGGCAGAGACGCCGGTGGCCGTTGCGCTGAAGCAAATCCGCGAAGATCCCCTGTCTCCCAGGACGCTGGCGCCGACGATTCCTCCATTGGTCGAAAAGCTGATCTTGAAGTGCCTCGAGAAAGATTCCGGTAAGCGCTTCCAATCCGTGAAGGATCTGGAGGAGGAGCTAAACAGTCTATCGCATCTGCCAGCCGTGCAGGCGCCAATCGCCTCCGAACCGGGCGGAACCCCCACAATTCCAATGCCGGCCATCGGCCAAGAAGGTGAGCCATTGGCTTTGCCGTCTCTCCGAATGGAACTCCATTCCCGCTGGCCATTTGTGGCGGCGGGTGCCCTGGCGTTGCTGTTGGGATTGGTTTATATCCTGAACCTCGGTGGGTTGCGGGGGCAGTCGCCGGCCCAAGGGACCTCCGGAATTACTCAGCCTTCCGCAGTGGCGCCGCTGTCTCCAACGAAGGACGTCGCCGGCGGCGCTCCAATTGAAACTGCTACACTCGAAATCAAAACGAATCCAGCCGGCTCCGAAGTCCTGATCGATGGAAAGATGCAGCCGGTCCCGACGCCTTCCCGGTTTACACTTCCCCTAGGCGAGCACAAAATCAGCCTTCGCAAGCAGGGATATCGGTCGGCGGTACGAACATTGACTATCGGGAAGAACGGTCCTCCGGCGCTTCAAATCGAACTGCTTCCGAACCAAACCCCGGCCAGCGAGCCGATCCCGTCGAACCCGCCGATGGCCTCGACACCTGCGGAAGGCGTCGGGCGGATCATCGTGCACACGGAACCCGCGGGCGCCAAAATCCTAGTGGATGGCGAGGCCACCAATTACCACTCTCCCGTCAATTTTTCCGTTCCAGCCGGCAAGCATACGATCGGAGTGGAACACAACGGATTTGTCAGTGAGAAACGGGAAGTACAGGTCCTCAATAACTCGACCCACCAATTTGAAATCGCGCTGAAGCCGGACGGCGGTAAGAAGCGCAAGCGGTTTTTGTTCCGGTAGGCGGGCGGAGCGGGGCGGGGAATCACGAAACTACGTGAAACATCGTTCCATCCTAGTGGCAGTTTCATTTTGAGCGCCGCTTGCGATGTTCTTTGCTTGACGAATGTTGACGACTGTTCACGAACTTGATATTATCAGGGTGGAAATTGGTGCGCTATTCAAAAGATAGCGTCGCGGACCGTAAGGTCGCCAGTTTCCTTTTTTATTTCTGCTCCTCAAACGGTAGAGTTGGCGCTTCCTGTGGAATCCTCTGGAATCCCCAAAGTTCCACACTCTCATCAGTGTTTTGATAGTTGAAAGTTAGCTCTCTAAAACTCTTGAAGCAATCCTCCAGATAGCCCCTTCTACCGACGTAGCGTTCATTTGCGCAATAAGCGAGGACGTCTGCTAATTGAATTCCTGGGGATACTTTCGAGTCGCAGAAAAATGGCGTCGGAATGATGTTCTGGTATCCTCTTCCCCAATGATGCCGCTGCATAAAGTTATTGAAGCTGATGGCAATTTTTCGGTTTGTCTCGTGATCGATGCCATCGAAAAAGAAGACTGCCTGTTCCTGCGGAAAGCGTTCCTGCATGAACGTATTGACTCGCCACAACAGCGCTCTGTAAAGATTTGGAAGGCGGTTGCTTTCGCTCGCGAGCGTGATGCTTCCGTCCTGAATCACGGCAAACAAAACGGCCCTGATTTCCTTGCAGAGAAATATTAATTGTGAGATGAATTCCCGGTTTTTTGGTAACTCGAGGGCTCGTTCAGTCATAAGATGACGCCCTTTGAGCTCAAGATCGTACGAATTCTCCACCTTCCAAAACGCGCGCTTCAGTTGGAATAGCTTGGTATCGAAGTCCCTATAGTCTTCTTCTCGGATGAGCGCAGCCGCAAAAGTGCTTTTTGCATTCGGTTCACCAGCCCCACGGTAGCTTTCATCGATGAATACAAGCACGTTCCCCTCACTGAATCAGCGGCGGTTTTTCTTCGCCGTTGCCGTTCTCGGCCTCTTCCTTGGGGATTTTGCAGGCGGCGGCGATCTGGTCGCCTTCTTCGAGCTTCACGAGGCGGACGCCCTGGGTGCTGCGTCCCGCCGAGCGGATGTCGTTCGATTCCAGGCGGATGATCTTGCCCTGCTGCGTGATGATCATCACCTCGCTGTCTTCGGTGACGTTGATGATGCCGACGACCTTGCCTTTGGCGTCGGTGGTTTTCAAGTTGATGATGCCTTTGCCAGCGCGCGCCGTCACGCGATATTCGCCCAGTTCCGTGCGTTTGCCGTAGCCCTGTTCGGTGACGGTGAGGATCCAGCCTTCGCTTCCCACCGCCTCCATGCCGACGAGGAAATCGCCCTTGGCCAGGTTCATCGCCGTGACGCCCCGCGCCTGCCGTCCCATGGGGCGGACGCCTTTTTCCAGGAAGCGGATGGCCTTGCCATCGTGCGTGCCGAGGAAGATGAACTTGTCGCCCGTGGTCTCTCCGACGGCGATCAACTCATCGCCCTTATCGAGCGAGACGGCGATGATGCCGCGCGCCATCGGGTTGTCGAACTCCGAGAGCCGGCATTTTTTTATGACGCCGCTCCGGGTGGTCATCACGACATACTTTTCCTCGGCGAAGTCCGTCACCGGAAGAAACGCGGCGACTTTTTCGTCCTGCTCCAGGTTCACCAGGTTTACGATGTTCTTTCCCCGACCAGTTATTCCTGCATCGGGGATTTCATAGACCTTCAGCCAAAAGACCTTTCCCCGGTTGGTGAAGATCAGCATGTAGCTGTGGGTGGAGGAGACGAAAAGGTCTTCGACAAAGTCCTCCTCGCGCGTCTTCATGCCGATACGGCCTTTGCCGCCGCGTCCCTGATGGTGGTACGTCGCGACCGGCGTGCGCTTGAGATACCCCTGGTGGCTGACGGTGACCGCGACGTCCTCGACCGGAATCAGGTCCTCGAGCTTGATCTCGGCCTGCTCCTCGATGATTTCCGTCCGCCGTTTGTCGCCGTAATCTTTTTGGACTTCGCGCAGCTCTTTGACGATGATGTTTTTCAGGAGGCGGTCGCTTGCCAGGATCGCTTCCAGCTCCTGAATTCGCTTGCGGATCTCTTCCAACTCGTCCAGAATTTTCTGCCGCTCCAGGCCCGTCAGGCGCTGCAACTGCATTTCGAGGATGGCCTTGGCCTGAATCTCCGTGAATTCAAAAGCCGTCATCAGGCCGTCGCGGGCCTCCACCGTGGTCTTCGAAGCGCGGATCAGTTTGATGACTTCGTCCAGGTGGTCGAGCGCTTTCCTGTAGCCTTCCAAGATGTGCTCGCGCTCGCGCGCTTTCTTGAGCTCGTACTGCGTGCGGCGCCGCACCACCTCCACGCGATGGTCGATGAAAATCTTGATGGCCTCGACCAGCCCGAACTCGCGCGGCTGCCCGTGCACCACGGCCAGCAGGATCATCCCGAAGCTGGTTTGCATCGAGGTGTACTTGTAGAGATTGTTCAGAATGACCTCGGCCTGCTCGCCGCGCTTCAGCTCGAAGACGATACGCATGCCCTGGCGGTCGCTCTCGTCGCGGATGTCCGAGATGCCCTCGATCTTCTTATCCATCACCAGCTCGGCGGCCTTTTCGATAAGCCTCTTCTTGACCACCTGGTAGGGAATCTCGGTGACGACGATGCGTTCGCGGTCCTTGCCGACGTGCTCGATCGCGGCGCGCGCGCGCATCACAAAGCTGCCGCGCCCGATCCGGTAGGCCTCGGCGATTCCGCTCTTGCCGTAAATAAAACCACCGGTGGGGAAGTCCGGTCCCGGCACCATCTCGATGATCTTTTCGAGCTTCGTGTCCGGGTGCTCGATGAGTTGAACGGTGGCGTTGATGATCTCCGTCAAATTGTGAGGCGGAATGTTGGTCGCCATGCCCACGGCGATGCCGGACGATCCGTTCACCAGAAGATTCGGAATGCGGTTGGGAAGATACTCGGGCTCCTGCAGGCTCTCGTCGTAATTGGGACGGAAGTCCACGGTGTCGCGGTCGATGTCGTCGAGCATGCGCTCGGCAACCGCGTCCAATCGCGCCTCGGTGTAGCGCATTGCCGCCGGAGGGTCGTCATCCACCGATCCAAAGTTGCCCTGGCCGTCGATCAGCGGGTAGCGCAGACGGAAGGGCTGCGCCAGGCGGACCAGCGAGTCGTAGATGGGCACGTCGCCGTGCGGATGGTAGTTGCCCATCACTTCGCCGACGATCTTGGCGCACTTGCGATACGGGCGGTTGGCTCGCAGGCCCGCCTCGTACATGCCATAGAGAATGCGCCGCTGCACGGGCTTCAACCCGTCGCGCGCGTCCGGCAGCGCCCGCCCGATGATCACGCTCATGGCGTAATCGAGATACGAGCGGCGCATCTCGTCTTCAATATTGACGGGCGTCTGATTCTTCGGAAGCGGCAGCTCGGGCTGGCCCCCTTGCGGTCCGTTGCCTCCGGACGGCGGGCCGCCAGGAGGCAGATTTGGAGTATTCGGCTGGTCACCCATGAGTGGTTTTTGGAGTCCTTCCGCGCGATGGTTTGAACGTTTATTATAACCCGGCGAGGGAGTTGTTTTGGAGGGCCGGAAGCGATTTAGTGGACATTTCTTAGTGGTTTATCGAGAATCCTTTTCAGGCTGTCATTCTGAAGCCCGACGCTTTCGGTCGGGCTGAAGAATCTGCTTTGCGTTCAACGTCGCAATACCAACAGCAGATTCTTCTCCCGCTCTGCGGGATTAGAATGGCAAGTTAGTGTGATAGGCTGGACCAGCCATGTCTATTGATCCCCGCGAACGCCTGATCGTCGCGCTCGACGTACCTTCCGCCGCCGAAGCGAAGAAACTCGTGTCGGAACTGGATAGCGCCGTCTCGTTTTTCAAAGTGGGCTTGGAGCTTTTCTCCTCTGCTGGACCCGATTTTGTGCGCGGCCTCGTCTCCGATGGAAAAAGAATCTTTCTCGATCTCAAGTTCCTCGACATCGATGAAACGGTCAAGCGCGCGACCGAACAGGTCACCTCGCTTGGCGCGTCGTTTTTGACGGTTCATGAGAGCGGCCAAGCCGTTCGTTCCGCCGTCGAGGGCGCACGCGGAACCAGCCTCAAAATTCTCGCCGTCACGGTGCTCACCAGCCTCGATGCCTCCGACCTCCGCGCGATGGGTTTTAGTCACTCGATCGAAGAGTTGGTGCTGTTGCGCGCCAAGCGCGCAATCGAGGCCGGCGCTCACGGCGTGGTCGCATCGGGACAGGAGGCGCACAAGATTCGCGCACTGAGCCGCGAGATGGGCAAGGACTTGATCATCGTTACGCCGGGAATTCGTCCCGCGGGCGCGGACCGCCACGAGCAAAAACGCGCCACTACGCCAACGGAGGCGATCCAGGCCGGCTCGGATTATTTGGTGGTGGGAAGGCCGATTACTCGCTCGCAGAATCCACGGGAAGCGGCGACGAAAATCGCGGAGGAAATGCAGCGGGCGTTTGATTTGCTGAAGTTGTAGGCGAACCGAACGCGCCTGACAGTTGTGCTAGCTTTGTCCTTTCGCTGTTAATTCCACGCGCTACGCCGGCGGCGGAACTGTTTAACCTCTAGCTCCGTATTTTTTCCTTTGCCATTAAAGGCCGCTCCCGAATCCTCCTGAAATAAACTCTGTTAAATTTAATTATATTGAGTTATTGTGAGTCGTAGTCAGTATATAGCTATATACTTGTTTATAATATTGTTATAAACTGTAAGTATATTTTCTTATTGACATTTCCATATCGGTTGAGATATGCTTCTTATGCCGTTGCTTGGGCCGGGGTTATTGGCATGGCCTCGAAAGGTCTCCATCGGCGCGGGACGCCCAGCTAAACCGCAGTAGGAGGAAAAAGAACTTATGTGCAGAAGATGCGAAGAGTCGAGTAGCGGAAGATTCGTGTGCGAGTTCACCTATCCAGATGGGAAGCCATCTTCTAACTTTCATGGGGGTATTAAACCGGACACCGACATTGCTCTCTTGTATCAAAAGCTAGATGAGACGGCAGGCTCGCTGCAGACATCAGGCCCGTGGCACAACGTCGAACAACTAGCTTCATTTCTGAAGAAAGCGCAGATCAAGGGCCGATTGTACGCTATCGAGATTCTCGGTCCCTACCACACAGGCAAGAAATGGTCGCTTGAATACACCGGCGTGGGCAGAAACCGCGCCGTGCGGATGATCCTCAAATGAGCAACAACCGCAAACCCAGAACCGAGCGATTTGTTTTCGCCTTTACATATCCGGATGAGAAGCGCCCAGCGTCCGGGTACGTCGGCGGTTTCAGGCCCAATACTGATATCGCATTCTTGTGCAAGAAGCTTTTCGACAAAGCGGGCACTTGGTACAAGATCGAGGAGCTTCGAAGGATGACCACGGCGGTGCTTGAGAGCAGATTGCATGCGATCAGTAAACATGGCCGCTATCATGCCAGCCAGCCGTGGGTATTGGAGTATTCACGGGATCGGAAAGAGGTACGAATGATCTTTCCCGGATCGCAGCCTCAGGTCGCTCCACAGGGAGTCCCGGAGTGGACTGGCGACCGTCATGGTCTCATCTTCGTTGTAGACCTCCCGACTCCCGAAGCAATCCCAAAGTTAATCTCAGAGATACGTCGTTTGGTTTACTCGTGTAAAGGTCGAATGGTCCTGTACACAGCCGCCGATTGGACAGGCGAACCAATTTCAAGTACCAACGCTGAGAATACGCAACCATGATGACGGAGGCACAAATGAAACTCAAATCTTATCTGCTGATGATTCCAGAACAGCAGCACACAGCACGGAAAACACTCGCAGCGACTCGCAAAATCACAATGCAAGCACTGGTTCTCAAACTGATCGAAAATGAATGTGCTGGCATGGGAACATTCAAACCCAACTCAATCATGGCGAAAGGAGCATGGCATGGAAAGTAATTGGATCAGCGAAACGCAGGTGGAAGTAAGAGGGGACTATGGAAGCGGCACGTTGTCACGCCTGGGAGACAACAGGCTTGAATTCGAGGGTGAAGCGCTTTGCGGGAGAGTGTTCTTTCCGGTGCTTGTCGAGGAACAATGTGTAATTACGATAGACGGAAGCCTCCACGAATGCGAAGCTGAAGAACGAGATTGTCTCGTTCAGCAGTTTCTAGATGAGTTGGGATGGGAACCGCTCTAGGTTGTCTAGTTACGTATTTATCTGCTTAGGCTGAAATCTGTTCGTAGGAAAACTTCGGAATCTCCGCGCGTTCACGCGCGAGTTCAATCGCGAAACCGCTTCGGCAAGCAACTGGATATCGGATCGCAAGCCTTCGACCTGCGCACCCATGAAACGTTGGTATTCAACGCGCTGGCGGGTTAGGATTTCCTCCAGGGTCTGGCTGTTGAGTTCCATAGCAAGAGATTATACGGCATGACTAACGAGCGGAGAGGGGAAAAAGCAGATCCTTCGCTGCGCTCGGGATGACAACCACAAGGGGGTGTAGCGGTTTGGGCGGGGGCAAGTTATCCGCGGCAAGAAAACACATCGAGTCCCGCGGCCCAGCCGGGGCCGAGGCACAAAACGTGCCGTGGGCGCCGCTGCTCTGCTATCATGGTTTCTGTATGACAGCTCACGTATACGTTAGTCCGAAGAAGACGGTGCTGGATCCGCAGGGGGAGACGATCCGGTCCGCTCTGGCGGGCTTGGGCTTCCAAGGCGTCGAGGCCGTGCGGCAGGGAAAACACTTCGAGCTGCAATTGAACGCGCGTCTTTCGGCCGAGGAGGCTCGGGCGGAGGTCGAGCGCATCGCCAAAGAGGTGCTCACCAACCCGGTCATCGAGGAGTTCACCTTCCGGCTGGAAGCGGGTCCGGAGCCTGCTCCAGGCTCGCCGATGGAGAAGTGAAAGGCGGGAAACGAAATGTGCGGCATCGTTGGGTACGTTGGGAATAAGCGCGTGACGACGGTCATCCTGGAAGGGTTGGAGCGTCTGGAATACCGCGGTTACGACTCGGCCGGGATCGCGGTGGGCAACGGAACCGGGCCGCTCGAAGTGCGCCGGGCTTCGGGGAAACTGCGGAACCTTGCCGAGGCCGTCCGCGAGAATCCCATCGAGGGAAGCTACGGAATCGGGCACACGCGCTGGGCCACGCACGGGCGTCCCAGCGAAGATAACGCCCATCCGCACCGCGATTGCAAAGGCGAGATCGCTGTGGTCCATAACGGCATCGTCGAGAACTATCCCGCGCTGAAGCGCCGCCTGACGGAGGAAGGACACCGCATCGCGACCGAGACGGATACGGAACTGATCGCGCACCTGATTGAAAATCATCTGGCCGGAAACGGCAGCGGACCCGTCCCTCTGGAAGAGGCCGTGCGCCGTGCGATCAAGGAGATCAAGGGCGTCTTCTCGCTGGGAGTGGTCTCCTCGCGCGACCCGAATAAGATTGTGGCGGCGCGCATGGGTCCGCCCGCCGTGGTGGGGCTGGGAGAGAACGAATACTTCCTGGCCTCGGATATTCCCGCCATTCTGTTTCACACCCGTGACATGTTTTTCCTGGCCGACGGCGATATGGCGGTGATCACCGCGGCGGGCGTGCGGCTGATGGATTTTGAGGGGCGCGAGATTCAGCGTCCCGTGCAGCACGTCACGTGGGACCCCATCCAGGCGCAGAAATCCGGCTACAAGCACTTCATGCTGAAGGAAATTTACGAGCAGCCGCGGGCGGTGCGGGATACCTGCCTGGGGCGCGTCAGCCTGGCGACGGGTCGCGTGGTCCTGGACGACTGGGGCTTTGAGGAGCAGGATTTCCGGCGCTTCCGCAGCGTTAAGATCGTGGCCTGCGGCACGTCCTGGCACGCGGCACTGGCCGGAAAGTTCCTGATCGAAAAGCTGGCGCGCGTTCCGGTGGAGGTCGATTACGGCTCCGAGTTCCGCTACCGCGACCCGCTGGTGGGGCCGGAAACGCTGACCGTCGTTGTGACGCAATCGGGCGAGACCGCCGACACGCTGGCGGCGCAGCGCGAGAGCAAACGCAAAAGCTCAAAGACGCTCGCCATCTGCAACGTGGTGGGCAGCATGGTGACGCGCGAGGCCGTCGGCACTCTCTACACCCACGCCGGACCGGAGATCGGCGTGGCATCAACCAAGGCGTTCACGGCGCAGTTGACGGCGCTATATCTGCTGGCGCTCTACTTGGGGCAGGTGAGGGGATCGCTTTCGGAAGAACAGTCGATGAAGTTCGTCGGGCAGCTTGGGCATCTGCCGGAGCAGCTTGATGCGGCGCTGGCGCACGGGGCGGAGCTTGACAATCTGGCCAAGCTTTATTTCAAGAGCCGGAATTTTCTCTTCCTGGGACGCGGCATCCACTACCCGATTGCGCTCGAAGGCGCGCTCAAGTTGAAAGAGATTTCCTACATCCACGCCGAAGGCTATCCGGCCGGCGAGATGAAGCACGGACCGAATGCCTTGATCGACTCGGAACTGCCGGTGGTGGTGATCGCCACGCGCGAAGAGGGGAACCCGTCGAGCGAGGAGTGCTACGAGAAGACACTCTCCAACATAAAAGAAGTCAAGGCGCGCGAGGGCGTAGTGATCGCCGTAGTGACGGAAGGCGACCGCGACGCGCGCGAGTCGGCCGATCATACGATCGAGGTCCCGGCGGCTACCGAGCTGCTCTCCCCTATCCTCGAAATTGTTCCGCTGCAACTGCTGGCCTATCACATCGCGGTGCGCCGCGGGTGCGACGTGGACCAGCCGCGGAATTTGGCGAAGAGCGTTACGGTGGAGTAGGGAAGGTCCAACTCCTACTGGAGCACGGCCCTCTCCGTTTGGCTGCCTATCCTCAAGTGGGTGTTTCTAAGTATGGAAATGAAAGCAGGCCAGAGGAACAAAGAACGAGCAGTCGAATTCTTGAAGCTTGTAGTGGCCGGCAAGATTGATGAGGCTTACCAAAAATTCGTGGACATGAACGGCAAGCACCACAACATATTCTTTCCTGCTGGGTTCCCGGCGTTGAAAGCAGCGATGCAGGAGAACCACGCGCAGTTCTCCAGCAAACAGCTTCACGTCAAGAATGTGTTGGGAGATGGCGACCTGGTAGCCGTGCATTCCCATCTTGTCTTGAAACCGGGCGAGTTGGAAATGATTGTTGTACATCTTATTCGATTCCAAAACGACAAGATTGTGGAATTTTGGGATTGTGGCCAAGCGATTCCTAAGGATAACCCCAATCAAGACGGGGCGTTCTAAACCAGCCTCAGCGATTTCTATTTTTCGATACGGACGGCCTGTGGCCGCCCTTCAAGGAAATCCCCTGTGAGCAAAGTTCTTGAACTCCTGAAACAAAGCGGGGCGCTGATTACCGGAAGTCATTTTGTCTTGACTTCGGGAAAGCACGCCAGCGTCTACATCAACAAGGATGCGTTGTATCCGCATACGGAGCTTGCTTCAAAAGTCTGCGAAGAGTTTGCCGAGAAGGTGAAAGAGATGGAGATCGATTCGGTGGTGGGGCCGGCGCTGGGAGGAATTATTTTGTCGCAGTGGACGGCGCACCATCTGTCACGGCTCAAACGCAAGGAAGTGTTTGCGGTCTATACGGAAAAGTCGGCGGACGGTGGGCAGGGATTTACGCGCGGGTATGAGAAGTTCATCGGCGGAAAAAACGTGCTGGTGGGGGAGGATTTGACTTCGACCGGCGGGAGCGCGAAAAAAGTCGTGGAGGCGATCCGGCGCGCGGGCGGACGCGTGGCGGGCGTTTGCGTCATGGTAAACCGCAATCCCGAAGAAGTGACGGAGGCGTTCTTCGGCGCGCCATTCTTTCCGCTCGATACATTCAAAGTGGAGGCGTACGACGAAGCGGAGTGTCCGATGTGCCGCGAGGGTGTGCCGGTGAATACTTCCGTGGGGCACGGGAGGAAGTTTGTGGCCGGGAAGCAAGGTGGAAGCGGTCGGTGACAAGTTTGCCATGTTGGCGAGGACCAGAAAATGAAGAATTATTTTCGTTTGGGCCGTTTCCTGGTGTGCTCTTTCACTTTGGCGTGAAGAAAGCGAATCATTTCTTCCGCAGTCCCAAAAGGACCATAGGTCCGCCCCTTCTTGAAGTCCTCCAGACTCTCAGCAATCCCTCGGTCAAGTTCCGATTTCGTTTTCATTCTAAATCCTGACTGCTGACTCCATATCCGCTCCCTTACGGTCGCGGCCCTGATTCGCCTTCTAAGTCGTGGGTTGGTACGGGGATCATCGCCAAATCCTGGTCGAGCGAGGCCTGGATTAAGGCGGCGCGGACGACTGGGCGTTTGCGGTTGAAAACCAGCGCGGCCACGATGCAGAGGGCCGCGCCGATGGCGACGGTCTTGGGAGCGCCGATTACGCCGCCGAGCCATCCCGCCAAGAGGCTCCCGATGGGAGCCATACCCATGAACATCATTCCATAAAAGCCGAGAACGCGGCCACGCAGCGCGTCCGGAACAATGGTTTGGAGCGCCGAGTTAGATCCGGTGAGGCTCAGGAGCATTCCCGCGCCCGTCGCGGCCGGCGCCAGCATGGAGAAATGCAGGTTGGTCGAAAAGGCAAACACGATCAGCGCGGTGCTATAGACGAGCGGGGCGGCCGTAATGGTGCGGCTCATGCCGCGCACGCCGGTGCGGGTGGCCATGTAAAGAGCGCCGCAGATGGCGCCCACCCCGATGGAACTCATCAGCAAGCCCAGAGTCGTCGGACCGCCGTGCAGGACGCTATCGGCAAAGATGGGCATCAGAACCAGATAGGGATAGTTGGTGACGCTCGATACTCCCAGGAGAATGAGGAGCGCGCGCGAGGGAGCGTGCTTCGAGACGTAATCCCATCCCTCGCGGAGATGCTCGGCGTGGGTGGCAACGTGCTGAATGTGTGGCGCGGGAGGCAGGCGCATCATGACGAGGGCCAAAATTACGCCCACGAACGAGCCGGCGTTGACCACGAAACACCAGCCCTCGCCGATGACGGCGACGAGAATTCCAGCGATGGCCGGACCCAGCAGCCGTCCGCTGTTATAGACGCTGGAGCCGAGCGCGATGGCGTTCATCAGGTCTTCCTTGCCAACCATCTCGACCAGAAACGACTGCCGCGCCGTCATATCGAAGACGCTGACGATCCCCAGGCCGAGAGCGAGAATAATGATGTGCCAGGGCTGGACCCGTCCGGTGAGGGTGAGCGCGGCGAGGATCAGCGCTTGAATCGCCGAGAGAGTCTGCATCGCGGTGACGAGCCAGCGGCGATCGGTGCGGTCGGCGACGACGCCGGAAATGGGAGAGAGAATCAGGTAGGGGATTTGTCCAGCAAAGCCCACTAGGCCCAGCATGACCGGCGATTTCGTGAGGCGGTAGACCAGCCAGCTCTGCGCCACGTTCTGGACCCAGGTTCCGATCAGGCTAAGGAGCTGCCCCGCAATGTAAAGGCGATAGTTGCGGTGCCGCAGCGCGCGCGTCGAGTGGCGCAGCTTGGCGATCCAGGACGGGGCGGATTGTTCGTTCGCTTCTTGCGGTACGGAAACCAAGGTCGTGCCTCTGTCGTGCCTATGGGACGGGGAACCGTTGGGCGCTTAACTTTATATTATAGCGTGCGGCTGGCCCGAGCGCGGGCGGGGCGGGAAACAAATTAGCCACGGAGGCACAGAGGCACAGAGAAGCAAAATCAATAAGGGTTTTAAAAAAGGTTTTTATTTTCTCTGTGCCTCTGTGTCTCTGTGGTAAGTGTTTTCGAGGCCGGAGCCGCTGCCGAATTGGTTTGATGTATAGTAATATTCGCCTGGAACAGAACTGCGCGGGAGATTCCGAATGTTGTTGAAGGCGGGCACGCATCTGGGGCGGTACGAAATTCAATCGCTGCTGGGCGCGGGCGGCATGGGAGAGGTCTATAAGGGATACGACCCGCAGCTCGAGCGCATCGTGGCGCTCAAGGTGCTGCCGGAACATCTGGCGGACCGGCCGGAATTGCGCGAACGGTTCGAGCGAGAAGCCAAGACCATCGCGAGCCTCAAGCATCCGCACATCTGCGTCCTCTACGACATTGGCAAAGACCCCCCCCTAGGCCAAGGCTCCGGGGGGCAGGCCGGCAAAGATTACCTGGTGATGGAGTACCTGGAGGGCGAGACGCTCGGGCAGCGCTTGCAACGGGGTCCGCTGCCGCTCGCGCAGGCGCTGGAGTTTGCCATCGAGATTGCCGACGCGCTGGACAAGGCGCACCGCTTGGACATCACGCACCGGGACATCAAGCCGGGCAACATCATGCTGACGAAGGAAGGGACCAAGCTGCTCGACTTTGGGCTGGCCAAGCTGAAGCAGGAGGCGCGCAAGCAAGCCCCGTTGGACTCGCAGGCGCCCACCCCTCCGCCGCGCGCGCTCCGCGACGGGCCTGTAGGGCCATCACCACTTCACCCCACCGTGGAAGGGACCATCCTGGGCACGCTGCAATACATGGCTCCCGAGCAAGTGGAAGGCAAGACGGACGACATCGACGCGCGCACGGACATCTTCGCCTTCGGCGCTCTGGTCTACGAAATGGCGACGGGGAAGAAGGCGTTTGAGGGCGGAACCACCGCGAGCGTATTGAGCAAGATCATGCAAGTGGACCCGCCGCCGATGAGCACCGCGCAGCCGATGACGCCGCCGGGGCTCGATCATCTGGTGAAAACGTGTCTTGCCAAAGACCCGGAGAAGCGCTGGCAGTCGGCTGCGGACCTCTGCCGCGAGCTGCAATGGATCAAGGAAGGCGGAGGGCAGGCCCTCCTGGGCCAAGGCTCCGGAGGGCAGGCAGCGATGCCGGCCGCCAGGAGATGGAAGCGGAGGCTGGCGTTTAGCGTGGCGGGGTTGGTGGCGTGGGCTATTACCGCGGTGGTCGCGTGGAATTTCAAACCCGTCGCGCAACAGCCGGTAACGAGGCTGGCGCTTACGCTGCCGGTGGGACAGCGGCTGGCGGCGCTCGATCAGCCGGCGATTGCGATTTCGCCGGACGGGAAGAATGTCGTTTATGTTGCGGTGCAAAATCAGAGCCGCAACCGTGAGGGAGGGGCCACTTCACCGGGCGACACGGGGCCGCTTGCTGACGCGCGCGGCTCGGATTCGGTGCAACAGCTTTACCTGCGGCCGCTCGACAGCCTGGAGGCGAAACCCATCGCGGGGACGGAGGGCGCGGTGGGCCCATTCTTTTCGCCCGACGGCCAATGGATCGGCTTCTTCGCGGACGGAAAGCTAAAGAAGGTTTCCGTGAACGGCGGATCGGCAGAGACCCTTGCCAGCGCAGCCTATCCCGGCGGGGCCAGTTGGAGCAGCCAGGGCATTCTGGCGTTGCAGCCGGTAGCAGCGTCACGCGGGCTGCAACAAATCTCTCAGGAAGGAGGCGTACCGCGACCGCTGACCCTGGTGGCAAAAGGGTTGATCATTGACCGCTGGCCGGAGTTCCTGCCAGATGGCAAAGCCGTACTTTTCGCGGATACGGCGACCAACTCAGCTTGGAACAACGCGCAAATTGCAGCGCAGCCAGTGGGAAGGGGCGAGCCCAAGAATGTTGCGCAAGGAACGCAGCCCCGATATGCTCCGAGCGGACACTTGCTCTATGCGCAGTCCGGGACGTTAATGGCGGCGCCATTTGATGCGCGGCGCCTATTGCTGGCGGGTGCTGCCGTTCCCGTGCTTGACGGCGTGGCGGAGTCTATGAGCACCGGAGCGGCCCAGTACAGCATCTCCTCCACGGGAACCCTGGTCTATCTGGCGGGAGGGCTTGCCGGCGGCCAGAGCCGGCTGGTATGGGTGAGCCGCAAAGGCGAAGAGCAACTCCTGCCCGCCGTTCCACACAGTTATCAGTACCCGCGGGTTTCGCCCGACGGACGGCGAGTGGCTGTGACGACCATAGAGCAGGAGACGCAAATTGGGGTCTATGACGCTTCCAGAGATACCCTCACCCGGCTGACTTTTGAGGGAAATGCAAATTCCGTCCCCGCCTGGTCGCCCGACGGAAGGCGGATCGCGTTCGAATCAAACCGGGCAGGCCCCATCAACCTATTTTGGCAGGCAGCCGACGGAAGCGGCGGAGCAGAGCGACTAACGACAAACGATATTACCCACGCTCCAAATTCGTTTTCGCCGGACGGGCAACTGCTGGCGTTTATCGAAGTTACCCCGGAAACCGGGCGCGACATTTGGGTGTTGAATCTGAAAGACCGCAAGGCGCAGCCATTTCTGAAGACACCTTATGAGGAAACCGCGCCGAGATTTTCTCCCGACGGGAAATGGCTGGCCTATTCCTCGGACGAATCGGGCCGCCGGGAAATATACGTGCAACCCTATCCCGGCCCCGGCGGCAAGTGGCAGATTTCGACCGATGGCGGCCAGGAGCCGGTCTGGAACCCGAAGGGCGGAGAACTGTTCTACCGCAGCGGAAGCAAGATCATGGCGGTGGAGGTCAATCAGAGCCGCGACCGTGAGGGAGCGGGTGCTTCCGGCTTCTCCGCCGGTAAGCCGCGGATGCTCTTCGAAGGACCGTACCTGCCGACGGCTGCCAGCTTTCCCTTCTACGATGTCAGCCCCGACGGGCAGCGGTTCCTGATGCTGAAGCCGGTCGAGTCGCAGGCCTCCGCGCCGACGCAGATCAACGTGGTGCTGAATTGGTTTGAGGAGCTGAAGAGGAAAGCACCAGTGAAGTGATCCGCACGAATCAGAGCCCCGACCGCAAGGGAGGGGTTGCCCGAACGAATCCGTATCCTACGGGAAGGCAACCCCTCCCTTGCGGTCGGGGCTCTGATTGGGTTGTTGTGATCGTTATGGAAACGAACCGGGACATCGTTTGGGGGATTCACGCCGTGCGGGAGGCGATTGGGAGCGGGCGGGCGATTCAGCACGTTCACTTTCAGCAGGGGTTGCGGAATCCGCGGCTGCGCGAGCTGATGGACGAGTGCAGGCGGCGCGACATCCCGGTGCGGATCGATCCGGCCACATCCATCGAGCGCATGGCGCAGGGCGGGCATCACCAGGGAGTGGTGGCGGTGGGGGCGGGGCGGCCGTATGCGTCGCTGGAAGAGGCGCTCGACGGGAAGCCGGAGAACGCGCTGCTGTTGCTGCTGGATGGCGTCGAGGACACGCACAACCTGGGGGCGCTGATCCGCACCGCCTGCGCCGCCGGGGCCGATGCAGTCGTGGTGCCGGAGCGGCGCTCGGCGGGGCTGACGCCGGCGGTGATGCAGGCCGCCAGCGGCGCCGCCGAATACGTGCCGGTGGTGCGCGTCGCGAACCTGGACCGGACGATTCAGGATTTGAAGGAACGGAACTTCTGGGTCTTTGGGCTGGATGAGCGCGGAGAAAAATCGTACGACGAGGCCGATTACCGCGGCAATTGCGCGCTCGTCGTGGGAGGCGAAGGCAAGGGGCTGCACCAGTTGCTCAAAAAACGCTGCGACATTTTGTTGCGGATTCCGGCGGCGGGGAAGATTTCGACGTTGAACGTCAGCGTGGCGGCGGGGATTGTGCTGTTCGAGGCGGCGCGGCAGAGGCGGAAGGCGGAGGTTTCAGGAGCATAGAACGAATTCAGAATTGCCCTATCGCAGGAGAGCGCGGGACGCATCCCCCTAACTTTCAGCCGCCCCTGCGGGGCTTGTTTTCCTTTTCCTTGTTATCCCAGGACTCCGTCCTGGGCTACTCTCAGTCGCCCCTTCGGGGCTTCGAAAAGGGATACACCATTCGGGGAAATCAGGTTTATCGCTGAACGGGGGGCGCCCAGCGTTCATCGACGTTGTGTTTGATCTGGTCGATGGGGGTCCCGGCTTTATATTCTTTATGCGCCTCCAGCGCAATGGCTCGGCAAAGGCCTCAGGTCTTGCCGTGGTCGTCGTGGAAGCAATCGAGGTTGTTGCGATGGCCGGAGTTGCCGAAGCAGCCGCAGTAGCAGGCCACATTCTCGAGAGGCTCCGGCGTGTCCTTGGCCGCCTGATAGGCCACGCGCACATCCGGATCGGTGAACGAGGCGGGATCCAGAGTGGCGGGACGGGGCTTCCGCGGGGAGGCCGGCAGAATTAATTGGTCACGCAACGGCCGGTTCGCGGAGGCGGGGTCGGCGGGCAAATCTCCGGAGGACGCTGAAGAAGAATCGCGGTTCCGCAACAGAAACGGCGCGGTCATGGCGCCCAGAACGAGAATCGCCAGCACTGCCTGCCAGAGCCGTGTTTTTTTCTTGCCGGGAGGGCGAGAGGTTGCACCGCCTTTTTTTCCTTTGCCCATATATTAAAAGTCTATCATTGTTTGGCGTTGCGTTCCAGACGAGTAGCGAACGGCACCGGCGGGCGGTGGTGTTTCCGTTTGGCGACGTAGATGTTCTGTCGCCCCTCCGGGGCTTGTCTCGACCTTGTGAAACGTACCCACGGCTCACGCCGTGGGCTACAATCTGCCGCCCCTCCGGGGCTCCGGATAGGGAAACACCTGCCGGATAAATGGTCTGCCGCTACTCAAACTGCTTTTGAAACTCCGCGAACTGTTGCTTCAGGTCCGCCAGTTCTTTTTGCAGGCTGGCGAGTTGCTCGGCGAGTCCTTCCACGATGTGGGCGATCCGTTCGGCGTCGGGTGAGCTGCCGGCGATGGCTTCCTCCGCGGCCGGTTCTTGCTCCCACGTTTCGATGTCGCCGCAAAGCAGGTGGGCGTAGCGCGCCTCCTTGGTGCCGGGCAGGCGGGGGAGCAATTTGACCAGAGGCGGGTCGCGCTTCGTGAGGCGCTGCAATCCGGATTGGACGTCGCTCAGGTCCTCGAAGCGATGCATGCGCTCGGTGCGGGAGCGCAGCTCGCCGGGGGTCTGGGGGCCGCGCAATAACAGAACGCAGAGGAGCGCGGTCTCCTGGCGGTAGAAGTTGAAGACCTCCTGGAGGCGGTGCTCGTACTTGGTGACGCGGCTGTCGGCGTTGCGCGCGGGTCCCGCGATGCCCAGTTCTTCCAAACCGCGCAGTGCCTGACGGACGGCGCCTTCGTCGAGCGTCATCGCCGGGTCGCGGTTGGACTTTTGGTTGCACGCGTTGATGAGCGCGTTCAACGAAAGCGGATAGTACTCCGGAGTGGTGATCTCCTTTTCCACGAGCGAGCCGAGGACGCGGGCTTCGATGTCGTTCAGGAGGATAGTCACAGCAGTCGATTATACTGGAGAACGTGGCCACGGCTACTACGGAACGGAGCCTTGGATCATCCGCACGAGAGGATCCGGAACGTGCCCACGGCATAAAAAGCATGCCGTGGCTACCACGGAGCGGCGAGGCGATGACATCTGCCTTCCAATGCGCGGGGTGCGGGGAGTGGAACGAGACCTCGGTGGACGAGGCCGGCGGAATGCGGCAGAGCTATGTGGAAGACTGCCAGGTCTGCTGCAAGCCGAATGTTCTGCATATTGCCTGGGATATGTCGGAGGGGGAATATACGATTTGGGCGGAGCTGGAGTAGGGGAGGGCCCAAAGCATCTTGCGAAGAGTAGTGGCCTTCCTGATCGGCGCCGTGAGCGCTGAAAGATTTCTGTCGCCCCTCCGGGGCTGGGGTGTCTTATTTCCGCCCAACCCACGGCTCACGCCGTGGGCTATGATCTGCCGCCCCTCCGGGGCTTCTGAGCGGAATACGCCTTCGCGAGAAAAAATCTAGCGACTCGACAATGGTCCGTAAATTTGATGTATTGATTCTCGGTGGGGGAGCGGCGGGACTGCTGTGCGCCATCGAGGCCGGCAAGCGCGGGCGGCGCGTGGCAGTCCTCGAGCGAGCCGAGCGGATTGGGAAGAAGATATTGATCTCGGGCGGCGGACGCTGCAACTTTACCAATATCCACTGCCAGCCGGAGAATTTTATTTCCGCGAACCCGCACTTCGCGAAATCGGCGCTGGCGCGCTATACGCCGACGGACTTCCTCGAATTGGTTGAAAAACATCACATCGCCTACCACGAGAAAACGCTTGGGCAACTCTTCTGCGACTGCTCGGCTCGCGAGATCAACGACATGCTCGAAGCGGAGTGCCGGCTGGCGGGGGTAGAGATTTTTCTCGACAGCGGAATTCGCGGGGTCGAGCGCTCGACCGGGTTTGTGGTGCGCACGGAAGATCGAGAGTTCCGCGCGCCGGCGTTGGTGGTGGCCACGGGCGGACTGTCGGTTCCGAAGATCGGGGCCACTGCGTTTGGTTACGAAGTGGCGCGGCAGTTTGGATTGAAGATTCACAAAACGAAACCGGGGCTGGTAGCGTTGGTGCTGGGGACGGAAGATCGGGAGCGATATTGCGACCTGGCGGGAGTTTCGGCGGAGGTGATTGCGTCCTGCGGACAGCAGTCGTTCCGCGAGAAGATGCTGATCACTCATCGGGGGCTGAGCGGACCGGCGATTTTGCAAATCTCTTCGTATTGGGAAAAGCGCAAGGCGATCATTATAGACCTTGCGCCGGGTCGCGACGTGACGGCGGGGATACGCGCGGCGAAAACTAGAAATGCAGCGGCGGCGCGGGATGCGTTTCAAGAAGTGCTGCCGAACCGTCTGGCGGCGCGCTGGCTCGAGTTGCACTCGCCTGCCACGTGGACGAATCCGGAGATCGCGAGACTCGATCGGAGGGTGCACGCTTGGAGTTTGACGCCGGAAGATACGGAAGGCTATGAGAAGGCCGAGGTGACGGCGGGCGGCGTGGATACCGATGAGCTTTCGGCGAAGACCATGGAAAGCCGGCGAGTGCCGGGATTGTTTTTTATCGGCGAGGTGGTGGACGTTACCGGGCAATTGGGCGGATTCAATTTCCAATGGGCCTGGGCCTCGGGGGCGGCGGCGGGACGGGCGGTGTAGACGAAACAGTCAACCCCATTCGGGGTTGATCGGCCTGGTTGGCACCGCTTTCCGTAGGTTGAAACCTACGGCTATTCACGGTGATCCCCTTCGGGGACATAAACCGGTTTTCGGGAAACCCGCTGAAGCGGGCTGCATAAAATCTTTTCTATCTCCCACCCAGCCCTGAAGGGCTGGGCTAGTGAAAAGTTTCCGGCGTTCATGAATCAACTATGTTAGCTGCCTTTGACGGCGCGGTAGGCGGCTTCGATGTTGGTCGGGATGCGGTCCTTGGCGGCCCAGGTGTCGTACTCGGGCATGCGCAGATCCTGCTTGATCTGATCGAGCGTCTTTCCATCCTTCACTAATTTGCCGACGCGCTCTAAAAGCAGATTATAGAAGCGCGTGGAGTCGTCGAATATCTTGGTGGTGCCGACGGGGCCGTGGCCGGCGACGACAATCTCGGGATTCAGCGACTTCATCATCTGGATGGCGGAGAGCATGTCGGGGATGGAGACGAAGGCGCGGAGATTGTTATAGCTGTTGGGAATCGCGGCGGAGGCGGCGAACAGGACGCGCTCCTTGGGGAGCCAGACGGCGGTGTCGGACTCGCTGTGGACGTTTTTTAGATGGATCAATTCCAGGGTGCGCTCTCCGAGGATCACCGTGGTCTTTTCGTCATACTCGATCTGCGGGGTGACCAGGCGGTAGCCATCTACGGCGTCGCGCATGGCGGGGGATTGCGCCGCGAGCGTCTTGGCGCGCTCGGGATCGAATGCCTTTTTCATCGCTTCCCCGCCGCCGCGGTGCGCGATGATCGTGGCGGGAGGCGAGAAAACGAAATGGCCGGTGGTGTGGTCGGGATGTATCTCGGTATCGATTAGGAAGCGGATCGGGAGCGGCGTGAGTTTTTTTACCGCCTCGAAGACGGCGCGGGAATCGGTGGGGTTGTGGCCACTGTCAATCAGGATCACTCCCTCCTGGGTGAGAATGATTCCGCAGTTGGAGTTGTTCTCCGCGGCCCGCTCCACGTAGATGCCTTCCTTGATCTTCTGGAAGTTGGGACCCAAGTCCTGGGCCATTAGCGACGTGATGAAAACCAAGCGGTACGCGACGTAGAGAATTACCACGAAACTGCGGAGTCGCATAGAGCCTCCTGAGATGGATTTAGACGCCGATGGGAGCACAGTAACACAGAAAGGCTTGCGCGTTTTCCGAAAATTCTCCGATGCTGTCCTTCAGGGCGAATTGAATACCCGGCAAGGGTCAACCCCTTTCGGGGTTGATCTCTCTTCCGAAGCCCTGCTTTCCGTAGGTTGAAACCTACGGCTATTCACGGTGTTGCCCTTCGGGCAACGCGGCCAAAACGGGGGGGTATCTTCGAGGGCGTTGACCCCTGGAACGAACGTCTGAGAGAATTGAGGGGTGGCGGGCGGCGGCGGCGCGATACAGAACAGCGAAGAGAGAAGCAGGTCCTTCGTCGCGATGCTCCTCAGGATGACAGCCGCGGGAGAATGATGACGGCCACGGGGAGCAGGATGACAGCCGGGGGAGATGGTGGCTGGACGGGGGAAGCCGAAAGTTTTCTGGCTGCCCCGCGGGATGACAAGTCAGTAGGCGAAAATGGATGAGAAATTCGATGTGATCGTGGTCGGGGCCGGACACGCGGGGTGCGAGGCGGCCATGGCGGCGGCGCGCATGGGGTTGCGGACGGCGCTCTGCACCATGAACCTCGATTTGATTGCGCAGATGTCCTGCAACCCGGCCGTGGGCGGGATTGCGAAGGGGCACCTGGTGCGGGAGATCGATGCGCTGGGCGGCGTGATGGGCGAGGTGATCGATGCGACGGGGATTCAGTTTCGGTTGCTCAACACCAGCCGGGGGCCGGCCGTGTGGTCGCCGCGCGCGCAGGCGGATAAGAAGCTGTATCGGATCAAGATGCGGCAGGTGCTGGAGTCGGAAGCGAATTTGAAGATCAAGCAGGCCGAGGTGGTGGAGCTGGTGGTGGTGGGGGCGGCATCCGCAGATTACGCAGATGGCAGGGATACGCAGAAAGGCGAAGTGCAGATCCCTCGTCGCGCTGCTCCCTTCGACAAGCTCAGGGCAGGCTCTCGGGATGACAGGCCCGGGGGGATGGAGGAAGAAGGAGAGGAAAAGCGGGTCCTTCGCTGCGCTCAGGATGACAGCCTTGGGGTGGATCGGGTGGATCGGAATGATACGGCGCTGGGACCGCTCCCTGTCGGTCGCGGCTCGGATTTGGCGTTTCGCGGGTCGGATTTGGAGGTTCGCGGGTCGGATGCGGCGTACCGTGTGGTTGGGGTGAAGCTGCGGGATGGGAGAACGATCGAGGGCGAGACGGTCATCGTTACTACGGGGACGTTTTTGAATGGGCTGATTCATTGCGGGGAGAATACCTATACGGCGGGACGGAGCGGCGAGGCCGCGTCGATGTTCTTGGGCGAGAGTTTGAAGCGGCTGGGGCTGCGGCATGGGAGGCTCAAGACCGGAACGCCGCCTCGGCTGGATGCGCGGACGATTGATTTTTCCAAGTTCGAGGCGCAAGCGGGCGATGCCGTGCCGACGCCGTTTTCGTTTCGGACGCGCGAGATTGTGCAACCGCAGGTGGTCTGCCACATCTGCTACACCAACGCGGAGACGCATCGCATCATCCGCGAGAACATCCATCGCTCGCCGCTCTATAGCGGGCAGATTCAGGGCATCGGGCCGCGCTATTGTCCGTCGATTGAAGACAAGATCGTGAAGTTTCCGGACAAATTGCAGCACCAGATATTTCTGGAGCCGGAAGGATTGGATACCAACGAAACGTACGTCAACGGGATGTCTACGTCGATGCCGATTGACGTGCAGGCGGCGATGGTGGCCTCGATTCCGGGGCTGGAGCGAGCGGAGATGATCCGGCCGGGCTACGCGATTGAATACGATTTTATCGATCCGACCGAGTTGCTGCACACGCTGGAGACGAAGAAGGTGGAGGGGCTGTTTCTGGCGGGACAGATCAACGGGACTACCGGATACGAAGAGGCGGCGGCGCAGGGGATCATGGCGGGGATCAACGCCGGATTGAAGGTGCAGGGCAAAAAACCGGTTGCGCTGGGACGCGAAGAGGCGTACATCGGCATCCTCATCGACGACTTGGTGACGAAGGGGACCGACGAGCCATACCGCATGTTCACGTCGCGCGCCGAGTTCCGGCTGCACCTGCGGATCGATAACGCGGACCTGCGGCTGACCCGGATCGGACGTCACGCGGGGCTGGTGGGCGAAGAACACTACCGGGAGTTTCTGGAGAAATACGAGCGCGTGGAACGGCTGAAGGCGTTTTTGTCAAATTATCGTCCCGATCCGGCGACGGCTTGGGGAGGAGCGATTTACGCGAGGCTTGCGCAGGCTCCCACGGATCGTCCGACCCTGGCGCAGATATTGAAACGGCCGGAATTTTCGATTGAGTATTGCGAAGCGCTGCTAGGCGGAACAGACCCACGGCACGAAGGGCGTGCCGTGGCTACCAGGGCGCTGGGGTTTGTACCCACGCGCGAGGAAAAAAAGATCGCCGAAACCGATCTTAAATACGGCGGGTATCTGGCGCAGCAGAAGCTGGAGATGGAGCGGATGAAAAAGGCCGAGAGCCGACACATCCCGACGTGGTTCGAGTACCAGGGGATTCCGGGGCTTTCACGCGAGATGGTGGAAAAGCTGACGCGGGTGCGTCCGCGAACGCTGGGACAGGCGTCGCGCGTGCCGGGAGTGACGCCTGCGGCGGTGTCGATTATCAATGTGTACGTGGAGATGAGGCAGCGAGCGGGGGAATAGGTGTTAGGTATTAGGTCTTAGGTGTTAGGGAAGAAGGTGAGGGGAATCCGCTTTTAGGGAACAGGAAATGCAAGGAGTCAGAAGTCGGAATCAAACAGAAAAGGGAACCGGCGGCACGAACCCACGGCACCGAACGACGCGGCTCGCGAAGAAATTGGAGAGCATCCGAGGCGTCGGGAGCGGACTCGAACAAGCCAAACGCGGCGAAGGGCAGCCCCTGAGGAAGTTCCTCAAGGCGCTCGCCCGAGAGCACGGAATCTCACTCCAGGGAAAAAATACCAAGTGATCGTCACGCCGGAGGCCCAGACGGGCGGGGCGGGATGGCGCGGAATTGTCGATGAGTTTTTGGATGCGCGGTTCTGGAATGGGTGTATAGTGGCTCCATAGGGGCGGAGATACTCGCTTGGGGCCGTGCGGCGTGCGAACGAACGCCATCGCATCTTTTGGGGAGTGCCTTCCCGGCAGCGACGATGCGGTTTCCATTGGGGCGGGGTTCCGACGAATCTGGAAGACAATTGGAAACCAACAACGAAGGAGTCATTGAATGGAACGAAAAAAAGCGACCGATTTTCCGCAGGAGTTGCTGGACTTGTTTGACCGCTACGTACACGGCGATGTCAACCGGCGCGAATTCCTGGACGGAGCGCAGAAGTTCGCGGTGGGCGGGCTGACGGCGATGACGATTTGGGAGAGCCTGAAGCCGAATTTCGCCTGGGCGCAGCAGGTCCCGAAAGACGACAAGCGGGTGAAGACGGAGTATACGACGGTGACGTCGGCGCAGGGCAATGGAACCATCAAGGGGTACTTCGTGCGTCCGGCGAACGCATCCGGGAAGCTGCCCGCGGTGCTGGTGATACACGAGAACCGGGGGTTGAATCCTTATATAGAGGATGTGGCGCGGCGGCTGGGCACGCAGGGCTACATGGCGTTTGCGCCGGACGGGCTGACGTCGCTGGGCGGTTATCCCGGCGATGAAGAGAAAGCGACGAAGATGTTTGGAACCGTCGATGGGAAGAAAATGTTCGAGGACTTTGTGGCGTCGGCACAGTGGCTGAAAGCGCGTCCGGACTGCAACGGGAAACTGGGCGCGGTGGGCTTCTGCTTTGGCGGCGGCGTGGTCAATAACCTGGCGGTGCGGTTGGGATCGGAACTAACCGCGGGGGTGGCGTTCTACGGCAATCAGCCCTCGGCGGCCGATACGGCGAAGATCAAGGCGCCGCTGCTGCTGCACTATGCGTCGCTTGACGCGCGCATTACCGGCGGATGGCCCGCCTGGGAGACCGCGCTGAAAGCGAATAACGTGAACTACTCGGCGCATGTCTACGAGGGGGCGAATCACGGCTTCCACAACGATACGACTCCGCGCTATGACGAGGCGGCGGCCAAGCTGGCTTGGGAACGGACGCTCGAGTTCTTCAACAAGAACCTGAAGGCGTAGGGAACAGGTTACAGGGGACAGAAAAACCACGGCACCTGCTGCCCTTCGATTAGGGCAGGGGGTGCCGTTTTTTTTGGGGAACGAAGGCGGAACGGGATCACGGAGAGATGTGTTCAATCCGAGCCGCGCACGATAGTAAGCGGTCCCACCCGTGCGCGGGAAGCAAGAAGGGACGCTTACTGTCGTGCACGGGAAGCAAGGAAGCAAGAAGGGCCGCTTACTATCGTGCGCGGCTCGGATTTGGGGCGCGCATTCCAGTTCGCGACCATACTGCCATGGGCTCTCCCTGCTCCTCCACAACGTAATGTATCGCCGCATTGACGTGATCCGGCTGCCACAGGTAGCGTGTGCTGCCATGGCGCGTCCACCATTTTCGGGGTTGGTTTTCGTCGGAACTGGAGGGCCGGTTAGTTTCGTGCGCGGGAGGGTTGGGCCGCTTACTGTCGTGCGCGGGAAGGCGGGACCGCTTACTGTCGTGCGCGGCTCGGATTGAGGCGTGCGCGGGGCGGAATTGTACGTTCCGGTTCAGGGCGCGGGTGGCATAAGCCTTCGCGGCGGTCATGATCCTCTCGGGCGTTTCTTCTCCGGCAACAACCAAGTGAACGTGTGCAGTTCGCACGTGAATCGCGTGCACGTTCCAGCCCCGGCTCGCGCATCCCAATCGGATCGCTTCCAGGACCAACCGTCCTTCTTGCGCCGTCAGCTCGTGGGGTTTCTCGCTTAACTGCCGGGTTCTCTCGAGAACCCTTTTGGGATTCGGCGGTAAGAAAGGGCTCCCTGGAACATTGTGCTGGCGGTCCACAGAGCCAGCTTCGTCTCCGTGCAGCCGCGTACCATAGCAGGTAAACGTAATCAGGTAGGCAAGCGGAATTTGCGGTGATTTCTTCATATCCGTCCCGGCGAATTTTCAACAATGCAATTCCGAGCCGCGCACGATAGTAAGCGGCCCTTCTTGCTATCCGCGCACGACAGTAAGCGGCCCAGTGTGACGGGCGCGGTCAAATCGTCATCCGGAGCATTCGGAGTCCCATAATATGGTTGCGGACCGACGGGCGCGGAAACAAATCAGGGGCGCTTACGGTCGTGCGCGGAAACAAATCGGGGCCGCTTACTGTCGTGCGCGGCTCGGAATCCGGGTCGGATTTAGCGCTTCTTCCATTCTTCGAGCTGGCGTTTTACCTGGGCGGCGTTGGGGTCTTCGATTTGCTCGAAGATTTGGAGCGCGGCCTCGGCGTGGGCTATGGCCTGCTGGCGCTGGCCGAGTTCGTCGAGCGCGCGGCTCGTGCTCCAGAGTGCATTGGCTTCGCCGCGGCGGTCGCCGATCTCGCGGAAAATGGCAAGAGCCTGCTCGTAGAATGCGATGGCGCGGCGCGTCTCGCCTAGGTCCTTGTAGGCGGTGCCCAGGTTACCTAGATCAGCACCCTCGCTGCGGCGATCACCGATCTCACGGAAGATGGCAAGAGCCTGCTCGTAGAACTCGATGGCGCGGTGGGTCTCGCTCAGGTCGGCGTAGGCGATGCCCAGGTTGACCAACGCAATACCTTCGCCACGGCGGTTTCCGATCTCGCGAACGATGGCCAAGTATTGTTCGAGGAACTTAACGGAGCGGCGCGTCTCGCCTAGTTGGGCGTAGGCGATGCCGAGGAAGCCCAGCGCGATGCCTTCGCCGTTGCGGTCGCCGATCTCGCGGGCGATTTTCAGACGCTGCTCAAAGAACGCGATGGAGCGGCGCGTCTCGCCCAAGTCGGCATAGGCGGCGCCCAAGTTACCGAGATGACTTCCCTCGGATGCACGGTCTTTCAGGCGGCGGGCGGCAGAGGCGGCCGCGGCGAGCCAGGCGATGCGCTCGCGGGAATACAGGCGGAGAGCAACGCAGTAGGCCCCCGCGTTGGGAAAGGAATTGCAAAGGACGGCTGCTTGGGGGTCGTGTGGCGCGCGGGCCATTGTTGCGACGGCCCAGGTCTGGCCAGCTTGAATGTTGGTCCATTCCAGGTCGAACAAGGCGAGGCCGAGCAGGAGCGATTCGCCTCCTTTCAGGTAGAGAGCATCGGCTTGCGCGAGCACATCCTTGTAGTGGCGGGCGTGGCACCGGGCGGCGGCGTCCTGTTCGGTTGTCGTAAGGCGCGCGCGGGCGAAGTCGCGCATGAGGTCGTGGAGGCGGTAGCGCTGGGTGGATTCGTTCCAGTCCAGGAGGGAGAAACGCCAGAGGGTGTCGAGGAGTTCGGCGGGGGGCGGATTGGGTTCGGAGAGAACCAATCCCTTTCGGTCGGGGGTCGGTTCTGGATCGGTATGGACCGCTCCCTCTCGGTCGCGGCTCGGATTTGAGTCGCGGATCGGATTGGGAATCTCCCAGATGGAGGAGGCGGCGGGGGCGTCGAATGTGTCGGGGAAGACGGCGAGCATTCGCCAGTGCTGTTGGGTCTCGGGATGGAGCAGGGCGTAGCTGAGGTTGATGGAAGCCTCGGCGCTTTCGTCCTTGCCGTACCATTCCTTTTTTGCCTTGAGGAGTTTTAGGCGCTGGTTCTCATCTTTCAGTCGTTCCGCATATTCCTTCGCAGTGATGTCAGTGCGATGTCTTATTGCCGACGCCGCCAGTCGCAAGTAAAGGGGGAGATAGCCGCAAAGGCGAGCAATGGTGTCCGCCTGGTCCTCCATCCGGTGCTTTGCGATGGCTAACAGAAGCCGCCGGGCGTCGTCGGGCGGAAGAGTATCGAGATTCTTGGGTTCCAGTCCCTCCAGGATGAAACGATGGCGCGAGGTGACCAGCAACGCGCAGCCCTGGGGCGGAACGAGAGGTTTTACTTGCGCGGCATCCTTGGCGTTGTCCATGAGCAGAAGCGCGCGCTTGCCGTGGAGGACATTCAAGTAAAGCGGGGCCAGGTCGGTTTCTTTTTCGGGGAGCTTCGACTCAGGATGAAAAGAGCGGATGACGTGCGACATCGCCTCGGCGGGGGTCAACGGCTTGTCACTTACGCCTTTCAGGTCCAGGTAGATTTGCGCGTCGGGGAAGCGAGGCGCGATCTCTTCGGCGAGCTTCAAGGCCAGCGCCGTCTTCCCGACGCCGCCCTGCCCCTGGAGGCCGGAGATATGCACGCCACCTGACTCGATTGCCGCGCGGAGGTCTGCGAGTTCGTCCTTGCGGCCGGTGAAGTCGGCGGGGGGCGGGGGGAGTTGAAAGATGGCGTGCAGCGGAGGGGGCGGGACTTCCGCCGCTGGGGACGCGTAGGCGCGTAGGAACTGAATGAGGTGGTTTCTCAGTAGCCCCTCGAAGTCGCCGGGATTCCGGTAGGACCACCACAATCCCTCTTCCGGGAATTCCGCTTTGAATTGTAGGACCAGTCCCCATTGATCGGTTTCCGCCTTCGACTTCGGGGTGTATGCTTTGCCGGAGAAATAGACCATGATTTGAGGCGTGCTTTTTTTCTTCCAAGCTTCATATGCGGTGTTGAATTCGTGCTGGGTGCCTGACATTGCGTCTTTCACCGGCTTCCCAAAACGCTTCCAAAAAATACCGACCAGAATGTCGCAATCTTCGATCTTGAGAATGGGATCAATGAGGCCCTGCGGGCCCTCGGCGTGGAAGCCGGGGTAAGTGTCAGCCTCCCATCGGTAGACTTCGAGCCGCAGCCCCTTGTCGCTGGCCACGTTCCGGTTTACTTCCTCGACCACCTTCGAAACGAGGTCCCGCTCGGACTGCACATCGCCGGGCGAGGCGACAACCACTCGTAGGATTCTTGCCTGCTCCATTCGAAACAACTCCGGGGGCGCGTTGCTATTAGAACATAGGTCACGGGCGACGGAGAAGAAATCAATCCACGGATTACGCAGAGGGTGCTGAGAGAAACGAAAAGCAGATCCTTCGCTGCGCTCAGGATGACAGCACCACGGGGGAGGTGGGATGTTATGGAGATGGGACCGCTCCCTATCGGTCGCGGCTCGGATTTCGCGCGCGGAGGCGAAGTGCAGATCCCTCGGCTTCGCTCGGGATGACATCTGGGAGAGGGGTGGCGAGTCGGAAGGAATCAGAAGTCAGGAGGAAAAGCGGGTCCTTCGCTGCGCTCAGGATCACAGCCGTTTTATTGGGAGCGGAGCGAGACGGCGTCGGTGGGAGCGCGTCGGGGCACGGGTGATTTACAATAGGGGAGCGGGCGTACCGTCGAACGAAATGGTGGTTCAATATAGTGAACATAGTTCATCATACTGAACTAAGGGTGGCGGAGAGTTTCATGACACATCACGCTGACACCGAGGCCGACGCCGTCTTGATCAAGCGGTTGCTGCGCGAGGCGATGGGTGGCTGGGAGTTGGATCTGAGCGAACGGCAACTCGATCAACTCTCCACGCACTTTGCGTTGCTGGTGCAGTGGAACCGGAAGATCAACCTGACCTCGTTGCGGCGACCGGAGGAGATTGCGACGCGGCACTTCGGGGAGTCGCTGTGGTTGGCGAAGGTCTTGGGGCGCTCGGAGGAGACAGCGGAGGGGTTGCTGATCGATGTTGGCTCCGGCGCGGGTTTTCCCGGTCTGCCGTTGAAAACGGTGTGGCCATCGCTACCGACGATCCTGCTGGAACCCAATCAGAAAAAGGCGGCCTTCTTGAAAGAAGTGGCGCGACGATGCGGCATCGAGGGAGTGGAGATCAGAACAGACCGGCTGGAGGAGGCGGTTCGGGGAGACTGCGCGGGGCGCGCGTCGTTGGTGACGATACGGGCTGTCGCGGCTACAAAGGATTTCGTTCGAGACCTTAGAAAGCTATTGCGGCGCGACGGACAGTTGGCCTTGTTCATCGGCGCGACGGATGCCGACGACCTCGCAAAGGCTCCCGGCTTCCAATGGCTGCCTCCAGTACCGATACCCCACTCCGAGCGTCGCGTGATCCTGATTGGTCGGAACGCGCGGATCTGACTTTGTATTCGTGATTCCCTTCCCAAAAATGTTCCACGTGGAACATTCTCAGGTGCGGAGGCAATTATGCATCATCCGGAGGCAAATCATGCATCAATGGTTTTCCTTCCTGCGGTTACTCGCCGGGGTGTACTGCATCCCCTACAAAATGTTCCACGTGGAACATTGACAAAAAATCTCCTTTACACCTAAAAGCCCATTTGATAGATTCTAAGTTGCTCAGTTATACAATATCTTGTGGAGCGACCCGTTGGGCAAGATTATCGCCGTAGCCAATCAAAAGGGCGGTGTCGGCAAGACCACCACCGCCATCAATCTGGCAGCCTCGCTCGCCGCCATGGAAGTCCCGGTTTTATTGGTCGATTCCGACCCGCAGTCGAACGCCACGGCCAGTCTTGGTTTCCAGCGCGATCCCGACCGCACTTCTCTTTATCAGGTTTTGTTGGCCGACGCGCCGCTCAGTTCGTCCGTTTGCGACACCTGTCTCGAAAGCCTATCGTTAATCCCGGCGGACCGCAATCTGGCTGGCGCCTCGATCGAGTTGATCTCCCGCCCGGACCGCGAGTTCCAGCTCCACCGCCTGCTCGACCCGATCAAGGACCAGTACTCCTATATCTTTATAGACTGTCCTCCTGCTCTCGATCTTCTAACCCTAAACTCTCTAGTCGCGGCCGATTCAGTCCTAATACCCATACAATGCGAGTACCTCGCCCTCGAGGGTCTTTCGGCCCTCATTGACACCATCGAGCGCATTCGCAACACCCTGAACCCGCGTTTGGAGCTGGAAGGCATTCTTTTGACGATGTTTGATGACCGCACCAACCTCGGACGCCAGGTTGCAGCGGATCTCCGCGCGCACTTCCCCGGCAAGGTTTATGACACCGCCATCCCGCGAAACATCCGCCTAGCCGAAGCCCCCAGCCACGGCAAACCCATTCTGCTCTATGACGTACGGTCACGTGGCGCGGAAGCCTATATTGAAGTTGCCAAGGAACTGGCCGCCAGAAACGGTCATCGATCGGAAGCAATCAGTAGCTCTGGCCATAGTTCCGACAATTACGTCTCGCCAGAAAACACACCCAGTGACTAGAATGGTTCATTCCGGAGAATGAGCGCCCAAACACACCTTTCGGAGGCATTTCGACATGGAAACCGACCTAATTCAACCGCTCGCGGCAAAATCGCCAACGCCGCCCAACCTCCCCAGTAAGGCAGCAGCCAAATCTGCGCCCCAAGCGCCCCGTCCCAGCGCGTTAGGACGCGGACTCGACGCGTTGCTTCCGTCCACCCCCACCGCCGACTCGATCCGACGAATTCCTGTATCGCAAATTGACCCCAACCCGCACCAACCGCGCCGGAACTTTGACCCCACGCGCCTCAACGAGCTGGCCGAGAGCATCAAGCTCCACGGCGTAGTCCAGCCCGTAGTAGTGCGGAAGCAGGGCGACCGTTTTCTCCTAATCGCCGGCGAGCGCCGCCTAAGGGCCACGAAGCTAGCCGGCGTCGCGACGATTCCCGCAATCGTCCGTGATGTCCCCGATAGCGCCGTCCTTGAGCTGACGCTGATAGAAAACATCCAACGTGAAGACCTTAACCCCATCGAGACGGCTGAAGCCTTCGCGCGCCTAGCCGCCGTCGCCGACCTGACGCACGAGCAGATCGCCCACCGCACCGGCAAGGACCGCGCCACCGTCACCAATTTTCTCCGTTTGCTAAAACTCCCCGAAGAGATCCGCGAGCACGTCGCCACGGGACATCTCACCATGGGCCACGCCCGCTCGATCCTCGCTCTCCCCACCGGGGAGGCCCAAAAAGCTCTCGCCACCCGCATCCTGAATCAGGGCCTCAGCGTCCGCGAAACCGAAACCATCGCCAAATCCCAGGGCGGCAAACACAAGACTCTCACGATAAAAGACCTGGAAAAACAGGCCGTCCAAGACCCCAACGTCCAAGCCGCCATCCACGATCTCGAGCGCACGCTAGGCACCCGCGTCCGCCTAATCGGGAACGACATGTACGGTAAACTGGTCATCGAGTATTACTCCTCCGAAGACCTCGAACGAATCTGGAACCTGATTGCGGGAAGGAAATAGGAGTGGCCAATCCGAGCCGCGATGTCGTCATCCCGTCTCTTCCCTTGAAGCTGTCATCCCGAACGCAGTGAGGGATCTGCACGTTCTTCCGTTCGTCACTTGTCACTGTTATCGTGCGTCCCGCGCAGCACCCGCCAATCCGAGCCGCGACCGTAAGGGAGCGGCCCCCCCGTGGGTTCGTTCTTCTGTCTCCTGTCACCTGATCCCTCTTGGTGCGAGAAGGCTCTGCGTTCGCCTGCGCGCGGAATCCCAGCCGGGACCGTACGAGAGCGGCCCCTGCTCCATATCATCTCGCCCACCCAGTGGCTGTCATCCTGAGCGACCTGCGCCCCAGAGTCCTGGGGCTTCGGACGCCGGGGCGAGCGAAGGACC
>ORMF011456553.1_pt1 | contig 58094 bp, 45 predicted proteins | sample 1779871 | NCBI WGS metagenome assembly ORMF01 (sample SAMEA104232316, study PRJEB22302) | groundwater metagenome | biome: forest; feature: aquifer; material: groundwater | place: USA | collected 2011-08-07 | depth 5.4 m | reverse complement strand
TTTCAGGCAAGATATAAGCTCCACGAATTGGAAATAGAAAAATTTAAGAAAAATCCGTCTAAAAAAACTATTTTTTCGTTCAAAAACGGGAAATTGATTAAGTCTGCTCAAATTAATATTCTCAGGAAAAAATATTTCGAGGCTATTGCTAATGCTGAATCTATTCTTCTCGAAGATGTAAGCAATCTTGTTGCACTTAATATGCTTGGAGAGCTTGGTAGCCTTATTGAAGCAGATTTTATAAAAGAGAACGCTTTGGAAATTGCATATCAACTCCACCCACAAAACATTCAAGTAATTAAAAACTTGGCAGAACATTATCGTTTAATGAAAAGAGGGATCGATGAACTTAGATTACGCCAAGCACTTGTGCAAATCCAGCCTGACAATGTCGCTTTTAAGTCTGATTTAAAAGCAGCCGCAGCAATGGCAGCAATGGAAAAGTCTAATTGGGAAGATCAATCTACTTCATTTAGATCAAAGTTAAAAGATGTATCAGAAAGTGTTATTTTAGATGAAAAAGATAGAAAGATACACGACATTAATGACGTTAGCTTAATGTTAAATAGTTTATTGAAAGAGCTTGAGTCAGCCTCCGATAAGCTTCCTTATATAAAAAAAATAGCATTTATTTATTACAACTCTGAAAATTATGAGCAAGCACTTTATTTTTTTAAAAAAACTAAACAAGAAGAGTCATATTTTGATGTATTAATTGATAAATCTATAGAAAAATGTGAAGACTATATTTACTCAAAAAAAAGAAATGAAATTGTTGAAAAAATAAATTCATCTTCAGACGATAATCTTATTAACACACTATTGATAGAATTGAGCTTAATTGAAAAAAAATACAGTGAAACGAAATTGGATTTTGCTCGTAAAAGAATTGAAGTCTATCCCAATGACATGGAACTGAGATTTGAGTATGGCGTAGCTCTCTTTCAAGTTGATACGGCGATGGCTTTGGAGGAATTTCAGCTTTCTCAAAACCACCCAAAATATAAAAAATTATCACTTTTGAATATCGGGAAATGTTTTCTGAAAGAAGAACAATACGATTTGGCAGTAATTCAATTCAACAAGGTTATTGAATTGTTAAATGAAAAAAAAGATGATGACTTTCTTGAAGCGTACTATTATTTGGGTATTGCCTATGAAAAAATATCTGATAACGATAAGGCAATTGAGTGTTTTAAAAAAATATATTTGCTAAAATCCTCTTATCTTGATGTTTCAGATAGGATAAAAAAAACTTATGCAAAAAAATAATTTTAACGGCTGGCGGTTATTTACCAATTCATTTGAGACAGCAATTCAAGTTTTAAAAGCGATTGACCTAACATCAAATTATTACAAGAAAAAAAATAATAGATCTGTCTATAAAGTTGATTTGCTAAATCATACTTATTTTATAAAAAAAAATTTTAATAAATCCTTTATTGAAAAAATTCAATATCTTTTTCATAATAAATCGAAAGACGAATTTTATACTTTAACAAAACTTATTGAATTAAAAATTGATTGTGTAAAGCCTATTGCTTATGCAACATGCAAATGGCAAGATTTTTTAATTACAGAAGCTCCTGAAATAGCTTATTTAAATGCAAGAGAATATCTTTTACTTTCAATATTAGGAAAAGGTGAATCAATAAATCCATTCGTTAATTCGTTGATTGAATTCCTTAAGAAAGTAATCGAATGCAATATTGTTCATCCTGACTTTCACTTCGGTAATTTGCTTTATTCAAAAATCGATGAAAACAGTTCAAAATTTATAATTGTAGATCCATATGGTGTTAAGATTAAAAAAAATAAACAGACCATTTTTGAATCGGGAGTGGCGAATCTCGTATCTCAATTAAGAAATCATCTTACAGAAGAACAAAAAAATGAGCTTTTTACAAGAATATTAAATTGTTCAGCAGTTGAATCAAAGAATTACTGGGAAGAAGTCTCCCAAAATGCCAACAATGAAATAAAAAAAATATGGAATAATCGTGTTGATAAAATAATGTCTGGAAAGTCTCGGTTTTGCAACATATTAGAAATAGATGATGTAAAGACATTTATAAAAAAAAATATTTTTGGAGAGAATCCTTTTGAAAATTCTCCAAATATTGAAGGCGAGTTTAATAAATACAAACGTATAGAACTATCTTATAATGATGCAGTTTATCTTTTTTTATTATCTTTTTTTCTCCAATTTCATGAGCTTGACCATCTTCAAATAATTGCCTGTTCTTTAACTAATAATGGAAATGCTAAAATTTACATTGAAAATTGCAACAACTTTCCATTGCTTAAAAACGACGATATCTTGGTTATAAATTTTGTAAAAAACATGGAGAAAAGTAATATTTTTTTAAATAATGATTTAAAAAAATTTGTTCTCAAAAATAATAGATGCCATATCTGTATATCTGATATTAATGATTTAAAGCTTCCAACATTTTTCTATGCTCGAGTCAAAATTTTTCACACTAAATATAATATGAAGACAGGGACTGTCTAAGCTCATCTATAATATTTTATTTTTTTTTATAAATAACTTGCCTTTTTTTTTAACATGTGTATTTTAACCAACCTAACCCAAATGGTCCCGTAGCTCAGTTGGTTAGAGCAGATGACTCATAATCATCGGGTCACTGGTTCGAGTCCAGTCGGGACCACCATTTTATACTTACATTCTAGTCGTTTTTAATCTATTCGTGCAATTCGATTGCGATTATTTTATTCTAAGCTTTAAAATAAGAAAGCCCGCACAAAGGCGGGCTAAAGAATTGAATTAACTTTGTAATTAAGGAATTTGTTTCATTCCTGCAGCTTCATCGAGTTGAGCTCTTTGAACAGCTACATTTATGACTGCTTGAATATAACTTGACTGTGACGTAATCAATTGACTTTGTGCCTGGTTAAGAGTAGATATATCTACATTACCAGCGTTATATTCTTCTTGTAATAAATCTCTTCGCTTAGTTGACATTGCAACTGATTGTTCTTGTATTTTTCTTACAGACATATTTGATAATAGTTTTGTATACGCTGTCCTTACATCATTAACGACTTGTATCCAAGTTGTTAACAATCCTTCTTGCGCAGAATCATATGCAGCTTGTGCTCCGCGTACATTTGCAATGCGTGCACCACCTTCCCATATATCCCAGCTAACATTAAAGCCATAATTATAATTTAAATTTTGGCCTCCTTCAGGACGCATTGACCCGCCAAACCAACTAGTGCTTACATCACTTGTTTTTGAATAGCCATAGTTCATATCAACGCTCGCTGTTGGTGAAAAAGCACCCCATGCACCGTAAAGTGAATATTTAGCTGCATTTACAGTTTCGCGTTGTGCCTGTAAGTCTGGTCTTTGCTTTATTGCCATGTCAAGATAGAAGTCTACTCCGAGAGAGTATTGATTGTCTTCAGGGACATCGATTTCTGGGAATTCGATGTTCATTGGAAGGTCAGACGTTGTAAATCCCATAAATTGTGCTAAAGCAAATCTATCTACATAATATTGAGCGATATACCCTATTAGGGTAGCCTCAGCATCGTTTTTACCAATTTCAAAGTTAAGCAGGTCTGTAAGAGAGCCTGCCCCAGCATCATACTTAAGTTGTGCGGTCTTTACCTGAACATCGTTGTACTCAACGTTGGCCTGTTGAATTTTGATATTTGCCCTGTCATTCAAAACACTGTAATATTGGTTTTTAACGCTAAAGACTAACTGTCTAAGGGCATTTTGGTATGCGTATTCAGCTCCTTTTGCACTTGCTAAGCCGTCAAGAACTGCCATTGTTGTTTGAAACCCATTAAACAGTTCCCAATTAGCTTCCAAATTGCCAGTATATTCTGTGCTTTTTGGACCAGGCGTCCCTGAAGCTCTTTGAGTTTCCGTGGCACCATATGTGGCAGTAAGCGTAGGAGAGTAACCAGCTAAGTCTTTATAATATGACGCGTATGCACTTATCATAGATAATCTTGCCTGCTCATATGTAGGGTTATTTGCTACTGCAATCTGAACGGCCTCGTCTACAGTAAGTATCTTGCTGTCTGCTGGTAAGTTTGTATTCTCCTGCACTGGATTTCCAGTGTAAGTATCTGAATGGATGACGTCTGGAGGTGGTTTATATCCCACACATCCTGCTAAAATTGCCAGAATTGAGACTCCAAAAATAGAAGCCGTTACTTTTGCTAATTTCACTCTTAACTCCTTTCAACATTTAGTAATTTTATAACTTTTTTCTATCTTCATTGAGAGAAATACTCTTGCGAATATGGATGATTCTAGTGTAATCATTTTATAATTTCAATACCTATATCTTTGTCTATTAATACAAATTTTAAGAAAATATAAAAAAAGATAAAATTTTTTAAAATTAAAGAATTAATCTGCAATCTTTAAATTAGTTATACAGGTTGATTTTCTTTAATGTCTGAAAAATCACTTCAACTGATAGACATGATTTAATTATAGGGTATAGTTTTTGCGTGTCACTATTAGTTTTTTTATAAATAAACTGGGTTTTATATGAAGGATACTATTTTTTATAATTCTGTAATTTGTCGCTATAGTGAAATAGCACTAAAAGGGAAAAATAGATGGAAATTCGAACAATTTTTAATTGGGCGAATTACAAAACTTTTAAAATCTATTAATAGCGTTTCTGTTAGCAAAATACGAGGCAGGATATTAGTTAATTTAAGAGGTTTTGAAGTTTTTTCAGAGGCAGAAATAGCATTAATTTCAGATAGTTTGAAACGTGTTTTTGGGTTGGATTCGTTTTCATTTGCTCTGAGGGTTGATTCTGAAATTAATATAATAGAAAATTCTGTGTCCTCCACTATTGATAAAATTGTTGATAAAGTCAAAAAGCAAAATCTTTCATTTAGGGTAAGAGCTAGAAGAGCATACAAAAAATTTTCTTTTTCTTCCAAAGAGATAGAGATTAAATTGGCTGATATCGTGTTGACCAAATATCCAAACTTAACTGTTAACTTGAAAGAAGCAGATGTTACTCTTTTTATAGAAGTTCATAAAGATAAGACTTATCTGTTTTATGATATTATACGTGGAGAAGGTGGTTTGCCTACAGGAAGTAACCCTCCTGTACTTTCACTGATTTCAGGCGGTTTTGACTCTCCTGTTGCCTCTTACATGATTATGAGAAGAGGTGTATTTGTCGATTTTTTAACTTTCCATAGTGCTCCGTTTACTCCTGACAGAACTGTTATTAAAATTAAAAATTTAGTTAATATTTTGAATAAATACCAAGGAAACAGGAAGCTTTTTATATGCAATTTATTGGAAGTTCAAAAAATCATTTGCGCCGAAACTTACGAATCGCTTCGTACAATATTTTATAGAAGATATATGTTTCGATTAGCTGAATTGATTGCGAAAAAAAACAATAATTTGGCTATTGTAACAGGCGAATCTGTTGGACAGGTAGCAAGCCAAACAATTATCAATCTTGCCAATATAGAATCAGCAATTGATACATTAGTACTTAGACCGCTTATAGCGATGGACAAAATTGACATTATGAATTTGGCAGAAAAAATTGGGACATATGATGTTTCAAAAGAGCAGACTCCTGATAGTTGTACTGTCTTTTCGCCAGCAAGTCCCAGCACAGGGGCACAAAGATATAAAATTTTAAATGGTGAAAATAAGCTAAATGAACAAGAGCTTGTAGCTTTAGCATATGCAAATACAACTGTTTATGACCCTGAAACTGAAGAAGAAATGCCTATTGATAAATATTTTTCTCTTATTAACGCTAAAAATTTGTAAAATTTACTTGCCATACTATTTTTAGAATTCTCATAAGTGGGGCATTAGCTCAGTTGGCTAGAGTACCACACTGGCAGTGTGGGTGTCAGCGGTTCGAATCCGCTATGCTCCACCATTTATTCAGCCTCAAAAACCATAAATGAAAAGTTTCAGACAATTAATTTTAAAAAGCTTGACATCTGTTAGAAAATATACTATTTAGTAATTATTCAGATATTTTTCCTCAAAAAACTTTTTATCCTTTGCAAATTTACTTGTAACCTTTCGTTATTTTATTTAATTTGTCGAACAAAATTAAGGGGGATTATTTATTATGCATGTTGGGGGTCGTTCTTGGTCTATCTGGTTAATTTGTACTATTTTTGTGGCTTTTCAGCTTTTTATTGGGATGCTTTACGGTATTGCAATAAATCAACTTTCTAGTTCTTTGGCAATTAGCTCTTCAGAGGTCAGTAAACTTGTCTCAATATACTTTCTAGCTTATGCTGTGATGCAAATTCCAATGGGAGTAATAATGGACAAATTTAGTTCAAAATATGTCTTAACTATATCCGCATTAATAATTTCTTTAGGATTATTTATTATTGCTGGAACTCATTCATTTGGAATTGCCGCCTTTGCCTCAATAATAATGGGGGCAGCTTCTTCTTCTGTTTTTATCGGAGCTATTATCATGAACAGTAGGTGGTTTCCTGAAAAAATGTTTTCTATTGTTACAGGTATGACTTCAGGTTTCAATGGACTTATAGCGGCTGTAATAGGTTTCTTTATTGTAAGGTTTATAAGTGTTGGTAGTCTGCAGATTTCGATAACAGCGATTCTAGGTATTATCATAGCAGTATTTATATTGTTTATTGTAAAAAACAAACCAGTTGAAATTGTAAAAGATGGAAGCGTTAAGGCAAAAACAGGAATATGGCAAATGCTGGCTAAATCAATTGCTAATAAAGAAATTATCTATGCTACGCTTGGCACAACATTTGTTTATGGGGCAATGCTTGCATTCATTACATTTTGGAACTTCGATTATCAACTGAAATATAACCTTTCAATGTCTACAATTACACTTCTTAACATTACAATTTTGGCTGGATTAGCTGTAGGAGCACCTATATCAGGATTAATTTCAGAAAGAATGCATAAACGCAAGCCTGTTGCATTATTTATGTGTATTTGTCTTTTTATTGTACTTATTGTAGTATTGCAGCCAATAGATATACCAACGCCATTATTGTTTATTGTTATGTTTATTTTGGGGTTATTTTCAAATAATGTGGCTGTAGGGTTTTCTATGATTAAAGAAAATTCAGAATCAGAATATGTTGGCACTGCAATTGCGTTTGCAAATACAATATTATTTTTGGGGCTGTCAGCTCTTCAGTTTGTGCCAGGAGAATTAATAACTTTTTTCAACTCGCATCAAAGCCTTTTTTTTGAAAGCAAATATATTACGCATGATTTGAGCTTAGTATCAAATGCATTATATATTTTTCCGATAGTTGTAATAGTGGCATTTATCTGCTTTTTTCTTTCAAAAGAAACTCACTGCAAACCTGTTAAACATTAAATTCGTTGGTCTTTCTCTTTTGCTTAATGTGATTTGTAATAACTGTTAATCAAATTATATTTGAGGTTTTAATTCAATATCGGGATGTAGCGCAGCCTGGTTAGCGCGTTTGACTGGGGGTCAAAAAGTCGGAGGTTCAAATCCTCTCATCCCGACCATTTTTAGAAGAGACCATAAACAGATTAGTTAATATGAACCAAAAATAGCTTTATCGCAAAGCAACCAATTTTTAAAATAGCTTCACTATATGGTGGATATTTAAAGTTACACGGGTTTTTAGAGTTTGATTTTTGGTGTGTTTTTTCGCTTTGCTTTTTGGGAAAATTTTAATTTTGAATCCTCTACTTTTACGTCAATGTCTGAAGCAGATTTAAAAACACCTTTTAATACATCTTCAGCCAGTGGATCTTCTATATATTTTTCTATTGCTCGTCTCAGAGGTCTAGCTCCAAATTCAGGCTGATAGCCAATGTCAATTAAGAAGTCTAAGACTTTATTTGTAATATTTAGAGTTAAATCTTTTCTTGCCAAACGTTCTTTTACCTTATCAATCTCTAAAGAAACAATGCTTCTTAAGTCTTCTCGGCTGAGCTTTCTAAAAATAACAATTTCATCTACTCTGTTTATGAATTCAGGTTTGAAGTGTTTTTTTGCCTGTTCAATTAATTTTTCGCGATCTCTGTTTTCATCTCCTGAAGGATCTGAAGGTGCAAATCCAAGTCCTTTTCCCTGAATTACTTTATGTGCACCAAGGTTGCTTGTCATAATAACAACCGTGTTTCTAAAGTCAATTTTTCTTCCTACGTTATCTGTTAACTTTCCTTCTTCTACAATTTGAAGAAGTATATGGATAACATCAGGATGAGCTTTGTCTATTTCATCAAATAGAACGACAGAGTACGGTTTCCTTCTTACTTTTTCAGATAATTGTCCGCCTTCTTCATGCCCGACATATCCTGGAGGAGATCCTATAAGTCTGCTAACATTGAACTTTTCCATATATTCCGACATATCAATCTGAATAAGTGCATCTGAATCGCCAAACATAAATTCGGCAAGAGATTTGGCAAGTAAAGTCTTACCAACTCCAGTTGGTCCAAGAAATATAAATGAACCTATTGGGCGTTTTGGGTCTTTTAAGTCAGCTCTAGATCTTCTAAGAGCTCTGGATATAGACGCTATTGCGTCTGCTTGTCCAATGACAAGTTTTGAAAGTTCATCTTCCATATTTAAAAGCCTTGAAGATTCTTGGTCTTCCATTTGGCGAACAGGTATACCAGTTAGTTTAGTTAGAACTTCAGTTATTTCTTTATCTGTAAGAGTAACTGTTTTATTCTTTTTGGTTTGTTTCCAATTGCTTATAACTTCTTCAATTTTATTTTTAATCGATTTTTCTTCATCTCTGAATTTTGCAGCCAATTCGTAATTTTGTTTTTCTATTGCGTTTTCTTTTTCTGTTTGAACAATTTTTACTTCTTCTTCAAGAGCAGTTGTATCAGGCGGTGGAATAGCTTCAGTTATTCTTGTTCTTGCCCCAGCTTCGTCCATTACATCAATGGCTTTGTCTGGGAGGAATCTGCCGCTTATATATCTGTCAGAAAGCGAAGCCGCAGCTGATAATGCTGATTCGCTATATTTTACATTGTGATGCGATTCATAATTTTCTTTAAGTCCTTTTAAAATTTCAATAGTCTCGTTTACTGTAGGAGGATTGACCATTATCGATTGGAACCTTCTTTCGAGAGCGGCATCTTTTTCAATGTATTTTCTATATTCATCAAGTGTTGTAGCTCCTACACACTGGAGTTCGCCACGTGCAAGTGCTGGTTTTAATATATTTGATGCATCCATGGCACCTTCGGCACCGCCAGCACCGACTATTGTGTGGAGTTCATCAATAAAGATAATGACTTTTCCTGAAGTTCGTATTTCTTCCAAAATTGTTCTTATTCTCTCTTCAAATTGACCTCTGTATTTTGTCCCAGCTATCATAAGTGGAAGATCGAGTCCAAAAACTATTTTATCTTGAAGCATGTCAGGGACTGTTTTATTTATAATGGCCTGTGCGAGGCCTTCTACAATTGCAGTTTTTCCGACACCTGCTTCTCCAATCAAAACAGGATTATTCTTAGTTCTTCTGCATAAAACTTGTATTACTCTTTCAATCTCGTCTTTTCTCCCTATTACAGGATCAAGCTCACCTCTTTGTGCAAGTTCTGTTAAATCACGCCCAAATGTTTTTAATGTAGCTAATTCGTTGTCGTTTTTGACAACTTGTTGATGTTGGTTATTTTGAGATTGTGAGTTTCCTTCATTATTTGGAAGAAAGTTAGGGTCAAGCGCCATTAAAATTTCTTTTTTAACTTCATCGATATTAACATTTAGATTTCTCAGTACCTTTGCTGCAACGCTATCACCTTCCTGAAGTAGCCCTAAAAGCAAATGTTCAGTTCCTACATAGTTATAATTCATCATTTTTGCCTCTTTTGCAGAGAGAGCAATAACTTTTTTTAATACTGTGCTGTATGGCAATTCACCTTGCAGCTTGGTCGTACCTGATGAACTTGTAAGCTTTTCTACTTCTAACCTCAGCTGTTCTAAATTTAAGCCAAGTGATTTTAAAACTGAGACAGCAACACCCTGTCCAAGCTTGACTAATCCAAGCAAAAGATGTTCTGTACCTACATAATCATGGTTAAATCTAGCCGCTTCTTGTTGAGCCAATATAAAAACCTGTTTTGAACGAGGAGTAAAATTATTCATGACGTTTCCTGTAATTTCGTGCAAATTGTTAGTAAATAATACGAGATAGTTTGAGTTTATTTTATCTTTATTTAGAACCCAATTAAAGGTTTTTCATCCTGTTTTGCAATTGAGACATTATCTTCCCAAACCGCAAGACCAGTTTTTAAATCTGTTAGTGTCATGTGAAAGAAAAAGAAACTTTGATTTTTTCTGCCGAGGCTTGCATTTTGTTGAATTATTTCGCCTGCAAGACTCATGTCAGGGGCAATCACAGTTCCGTTTTGTTGAACAGTCTGTTGATTAAACATTGGATTATCGCTGAGCTCTCTAACTTGAGCCGTTGCTTTATCGTCAGGACCATTTCCTCCTACAGCAGTAGTTGTAACAGCTTTTCCTGACGTTAAAATTGCCTGTCTGATTTGATCAGTTAAAATGTTTGTATCAATATGAAGGAAGGTTCTGTTTTTCACAGTACTTACCATCACTATCGTTTTTCTGCCATCCGTTCTATCCAGAACACCTGATGCTAATAGAGAACTTATACATTTAGTTGCAGCAATCTGCCAATCTTTATAGTTTATCTGATTAATGGTTGTTAATCCTTCATTTCCTGCAGTGTCTATCCTATGAGGGGCTACACCGCACGATGATAATGCTATTGCTCCAGCTGCACAAATAACTGGTACTATGTATTTTACTTTCATAATATAACCTTGTTTACTGTTTTATTTTTAAATATTATTCTTCTCTGAGTTTCAAAACAAAATCTTTGCATAAGCTGCTAGGAGCAATCGCTGAAATATATGCCGTATCGCCAGGCATAATATTAACAGGGAGCCATACATTTGTCCCAGTGTCAACAACCATTCCAGATGCATTAAGCCAAGTTACCCTGTAAAGTACGTTGTATGTCTCGTTGCCATACCAAAAACTATCCCACCAGCTAGTTCTCAAATTCCTAAGAGTGCACTGAATTTCCATCAGTCCGTCATTTGTTATATTTGTATTTAAGCTATCAACTCTTATATCATCAGCTAGGCTCCCATCGGTAATAACCTTGTCTGTATTTATTTGTTTTATAGTCATAGAAGGAGGCGTGTTTTCCATCATGTTTACGCTGTTTTGACATGAAGATAAAAGAATTATTACCGTTCCCATGAGAGCTGAAATTATAAAAATAGTTTTTTTCATTATTGACCTCATTAGTTTATTTAAAATTGAAAGAGTTTAGCGTCTGTTATTCTATCTTTTGGTGCACGTAGATAGAGTATATACATTTTCCCGTCTGGTTCTATCTCAAATGAATCTACAGTATTTGTATATTGTTTTTGAGAATTTACCATTATTTTTCCTTTTTTGACAATTGGAATTTGTGTAATTTGATAAATTTTTGGAAGTGTCTGCCAGCATCTTGTGTCTGCTGTGTTAAATGTGTATTTATAAATGCCTGTTATTGCCATAGCTGCGAGTCCTGATAAATTTCCACCAAGCATTGCCGTTGTATTGCTTGTGTCACCAGCTGCTTTTCCAACTTGATAGGCCGCTTCAACTGCTGCTGCAGATGCTAATTCTTTTGTTATGGTAGAAATAGCTATTCTGGTTATTATAAGAGGAAGCAACTGTTTGTATTCCTGAGAAACAACAGCATCCATATCAGATACCGTTGTCGTAACATATTTTTTGCCATCATAGCTAACTTCTACATTGCTTAGTTCTAAAGGAAAATACTGCAGAGTAGGATATGCAAATCCAGTGTAACCTACAAATGGAAGTACCAATTGTATTTTTTCTTCTTTTAAGGCTGGGGCAAGTCCGCCTGCATAAATAACAAAAAGAATATTTTTATTCAGAGGGTAATTAAGAGGTTTTATATTTTCTAAAAATGAAGGTTGATTATATCCTGCATCTAAAGCTATCGTCACAAAATCTTCTTCAATTAATTTATTTTCAGGAACCATCATTGTAAGGTTTTTAAAACTTATATATGCATTTTGAAAATCGCTTTCACTGAGATATCCAATTCCTGTCATAAATGTTACGAAAGGATTTACTAAATTGCCGTAATTTTTATTGGATTTTTCAACAATTTCATTGTAAGATTCTGAGATTTTTGGGTTTTCAAGTAATCCGTCAAAATTTACGTCTGTATTTGCTTTTTGGTTACTTTCTGAAACTTCTTCTTTGTAGTGTTCAAGCCTTTTGTTGAATTCTTGAGCCGCAGTAAATTGTTTTTGATAGGCAATTCTGAGTTCAACGCATGCATCCTGTGAGTCTCCAAGGGCAAAATAATCTAATGCTTTATAGATATTTAAAAGAATTTTCCCGTACGTGAAGCCTTTGTACGGAACTGCATTAGGATTTGTGAAAGCTGATGCTATTTCAGCACCTACAGCTCTTGCATTAATTTCAGCTCTATCATTATAGGAGTTTATTATGTACTGTGCTCTATCAAATGTGTCTAAACTTTTTTTATAGTCACCTGCTTCAAATAAAATTGTACCTTCTTCAAGCCTCCACATGAGTTCATCGCCTGTCCCATCACTTGAAGAAGCCTTATCTTTAACAGTAGAAACAGCTGAATTATATTCTCCTGTAGAATATTCGTGCATCAGCTCAGCTTTTTGTTCTCTTGAGTTTTCAATTGTAGAGCATCCACCTGCAAGCATGAGCGAAAGCAATACTATGCAATTTGCCAATAACTTTATGTTCATCGATTGTGATTACCACCCTTGCGGAGTTGCTCTTGGATAATCAGGGGCAGCTGGCGGAGGCGTAAGTTCTCCTTTTATGACATGGCATACATCGTTAACAGACAAATCTTTTCCTTTTGAAAGAATTTTTGCAGTGCTCATATTATGAGAAACTGAACTGATTTCTATTTCGCCTACGAATACATTATCTTGTCCTAACTGCTGTTTGGTTGTAGGATCAATAATCTCTTTGCCAAGATGGTAAACTTTATATTTTTGTCCTTTAAAAATCCCAGCCCCTTCTCCACGGTTTAGGATAACAGACCCGTCTTTTACTTCTGCAATAGTAACAGGATATATGTTCAAAAGAATTTCATTTCCAACTTTTGTTGCCATTTTGTCAAAAACATAATTTTTGCAATCATACAATGTCCAATTCTTACGTGTTGAGAAAGGAACGTTTTCCTCTATATCTTGAGGAGTTAAATTCTCTTCAACACTATCTGCGAAAACTATTCTCCCTGTGCTAACCTTAATAATTTTAAGTTGAACATCCATTTTGGCTGTGAACATTTCAATATTTTCACCTGTAAGTTCTACGTGTTGTTTTTTTTCTGTAACAACAAGTCTATTTAAACGACCTATGACTATATAGTCAGCAACAATTAATTTTGCGATTTTTTCTGTTTGATTAGGAGCTGCCCACATTGATTCTGAAAGTTCATCTTCATTGACTACATCACTTAAATTGGCACGATCAAGTACTGTAAATTTCTGAGAGTTGACAAGAAATGCAATTAATTTATTTGAGAATTCATGCTCTATCTCTTTTCTTATTATCGTGATATCGCCGATTTGAATTATATCTGAATCATGAACGACAAACGGTAGTACGGCAATAGTTGCCGTTTCAGGTGTGCTTGCAGCTGTATTTGCATAACTAGAATAAGTTAAAGTTGTTAAAATTAAAAATGCCAAAAATCCAAATACGTTTTTTTTCATTTTCTCCTCATGATTTAATATTTCTGAATTTAAAAAGAAGAATTATTGTAACGAATACTTTAAGTAGTATTAATATACAAAAGTTAATTTGCTACCATATTATACAAAATAAAAGGTAAAATTATGCATAAAACAACTAAAGTTGAAAACGGAACGATAGTTTCCCCAAAAGGCTTTTCAGCTTCCGTAACAAAAGCTGGCATTAAAGTTTCTGGGAACGAGGATATGGCGCTTATTTATTCTGAAGTGCTGGCAGTGACTTCGGGTGCTTTTACTTCTAATAAATTTCAAGCAGCACCAGTTATTGTTTCTAAAAATAACCTTGAAAAAAGTTTTTTTAGTAGAGCAATAATAATTAATAGTGGAAATGCAAATGCCTGTACTGGAGATGAAGGCGTTAAAAATGCAGAAATGTCCGCAAATAAAGTAGCAAAAAATCTCTCTATAAGGCAGGAAGAAGTGCTTATTGCATCAACAGGTATAATCGGGCAGCAGCTTGATATGCATAAAATTTTTAAAGGTATTGAAGACTTAACACCTGCTCTATCACGTAAAAACGGACATCATGTAGCTAAAGCAATAATGACAACTGACACAAAACCTAAAGAAACCTGTTATTCTTTTGAAGTTGATGGCAAATTAATAACCATTGCAGGCATTGCGAAAGGGGCAGGAATGATTGCTCCTGAACTAAAAACTCTTCACGCAACAATGCTTTCGTTTATAACAACTGATGCTGATATTTCACCAAGTTATTTACGTTCATTAACTAATGAACTTGTTGAATTAACCTTTAATAGAATCAGTATTGATGGAGATATGAGCACAAATGATTCACTGTTTATAATGGCAAATGGATTGGCTGGCAATGACCGGTTTACTGGAAGCAATGAAGGATCTTTAGCATTTAAAGAAACACTGTATTCTGTAATGAAAGACCTTGCTGAAATGATGGTGCTGGATGGTGAAGGTGTAACTAAATTTGTAAAAGTTTGTGTCAATGGTGCTTTGACATACGATGATGCAAAAAAATGCACATTGTCTATAGTTAACTCGCTCCTGTGTAAAACAGCTTGGTTTGGAAACGATCCAAACTGGGGAAGAATTGCATGTGCTGTCGGCTATTCAGGAGCTCAATTTGATAAAGATAAAGTAGACATTTTCTTTGATAATGTTCAAGTAGTTAAATCTGGCTGCAATGCAAATGCAGATGAAGATGAACTATTAAGGGTTATCAGAGAACCGTCGTTTGAAATTCACGTTAATCTTAACGCTGGGAGTCATAATTATTTTATGTTAACAGGCGACATCTCATACGATTATGTGAAAATTAACGCTGATTATCATACTTAAATAACGTATACTAAAAATATTATCTTTCTCACGGCTATATTTTGAAGCTTAAAATGTAAGGAGTGTTATGGGAAATAAAATATCTGATTTTTATTTTTTCTTTACTTTCATCTTATAAACTCTTAAATTACATTTTGAATACCATGAATAAGTTATCTGTTTTTAACATTATATTTTGGGAGGGAAATTAATGTCTGAGATTAGTGAGGGGCAGAACAATTCTGAGGTTAATACAAGTGTAATAATAAAACTTGCTGTTGAATCTTGGCGTTTTGGTAAAGTATTTGAAAAAATTGTTACCAAGTTAGATGCTGGAGAACAGTCAAGGTATATAAGTCAACTGCGCTGGTTTAGTAAAAAAGTTGAAGAGTCTCTATTTGATGCAGGTCTTAGAATCGTTAATATGGAAGGACATCCTTTTGATCCAGGAGTGGCAGCAACCCCTCTAAATATACAAGAATTCGAAAATAATGATCGATTAATAATTGAACAAATGATAGAGCCGATCATTATGGGGAAAGAAGGGATAGTAAAAACAGGAACTGTTATTCTTAAAAAGGTGGTTTTATGAAAAATTATATAGGGATTGACTTAGGAACAACAAATAGCGCAATTTGTTCATATAATGGATCTAATGTTCGGATTTGGAAAAGCCCTGAGCAAAATGATGTAACTCCTTCAGTAATATATATTGATCGCAGGAGTAAATATATCGGTAGGCGCGCATACGACTCAGCTCCTTTCAGTCCTGGTAATGCGGCAAGTTTATTCAAAAGACAAATGGGAACAAGCACACCGATTAAACTATCTGCTGTAAATCTCACTAAAACACCTGAAGAATGTTCGGCAGAGATACTAAAAACTCTATTTGGCTATCTTCCAGAAGAAGTAAGAAATAACCCTGATACGGGGACGGTTATAACGGTTCCCGCTGCCTTTAACCAGATGCAGAAAGACGCTACTATGCAAGCAGCGGAAATGGCTGGAATAGGTAAAATTGCTTTAATGCAGGAACCAGTAGCTGCGGTAATGTGTGTTATGAGAGCCAGAAAAGGTGACGGTACATTTCTAATCTACGATTTTGGCGGCGGAACCTTAGATATCGCAATAGCACAGAGCATAGGGGGAAGCGTTAGTATTCAGGCACATGGCGGAATACAGATGTGTGGAGGAAGAGATTTTGACAGAATGCTTGTTGATAATGTCATAAAACCATGGCTTCTAGATAATTTCGATTTACCTGAAGATTTTTCTGTTAACCCTCAATTTAAATCCATCATTCCTATTGCTGCATGGGCTACAGAACGCGCAAAAATTGAACTATCTTCAAGAGATGAATCTGCTATAAGTCTTGGAGAAAATGAAATTAGAATTAGAGATGCAAAAAGTAAGGATATTTACCTTGATATTCCGCTCAAAAGAGAAACCTTGGATCAACTTATTAGCAATAAAATATCCGAATCAATTGATGCCGCCAGGGAAACAATATCTAAAGCAGGTTTAACGGCGCATGATCTTGAGAAAATAGTTTTTATTGGTGGACCGACAAATTATAAACCACTCAGAGACAAAGTCTCATTTGAATTAGGAATACCAGGAAGTACTGAAGTAAATCCAATGACAGCAGTCGCCGAAGGGGCGTGTATTTTTGCTGAATCTATTGATTGGAGTGCGCAAGATCGCTCGAGAAAAAGCTCCCGCGGCAAAATTTCTTCAAGTAAACTATCCCTATCTTTTAGCTACATTGCAAGAACTCCTGATATCAAAGCAAAAATTGCAGTTCAGATAACAGGAAAACCGACTGAAGGTTCTGAATTTCAAGTTGACAGTATCGATACTGGCTGGACTTCCGGTAGATTACCGCTTAAACACGGGGCTATGATTGAAGTTACACTATCCCAAATGAGTGAGAATGTTTTCAAAGTTTTTGTTTTTGATCCAGCTGGAGGCCCAATTGGTTTAGAAAATGATAAAATAATCATAACTCGTACTGCCGCAACAATAGATGCTATACCAGCTTCGCATTCCATAAGCATCGAAGTCTTGAATAAAATCGGCGGAGTTCCAATTCTGGACTATTTAATAAAAGCTGGCGACATGTTGCCTAAAAAAGGGAAAATACCTTTTAAATCTGCAGTAACACTTAAGGCTGGCGATCCAAATTCCATACTTTTCAAGTTATGGGAAGGTGAAATAGATGATCCTATTTCAGACAATCGCGATATAGGCGTTTTTAAAGTTTCAGGCTCTGATTTTGAAAGTGGAGTAATTCCAGCTGGCGCAGATATTGAATGCGAATACGAAATTTTGGATTCTGGCAATATTGTGTTGGAAGTCTCTATCCCGTGTATAAGCGGTTCTTTCCATTCTGGTAAAAATTTCTACTCAAGACAGGAAGGGCAAATAGATTACACTTCGGCCTATGCTCTTGTAGAAGAAGAAATGGAAAGAACTCTAAAGAGAATTGAGGAAATATCTCAGGTAGTTGATGACCCAAGAATTGAACAGGCAAAAGAAAAATTAAATCCGGCATCTTCACTTGATCCTCAAGAAGGAGACCCATCAGTAATCCAACAGGCGCATGAAGGAATCCGTGATGCTCGTAAAACGCTAGCAAAAATAAGAAAAGATCATCTTAAAGAAATTCGACAATTAGAACTTGATGGAGTAGTCGCTTTCTTTGATAAATGCATCCGTGAACATGCTAAACCTTCTGAGGCTGCAACCTTCGATAACCTTGCTAAAACAGCACAAAGATCCATAGATATTCCTGGAAAAGAATTTGAACACTACATAGATGAACTCAAGGGGAAAAATTTTGAAATTCTATGGCGGCAGGACTGGTTTGTTATAGAAAGGTTCAAACACATGATTAACTCTCCTCATTTATTTGTTGATAAAGCTATGTTTGAAAAGTTGTCTAATGCAGGAACTCAGGCAATGCGTTCTGATGATATAGGTACGCTTAGGAAGGTTGTTGCCAATCTCTCGATGATAAGAACTGGCGGTAGCTCTGACGATGAGATATTCGAATCTGCGAATATTGTAAGAGGATAGTATGTCTAAAGATTTATGGTTGCCAAAAAACTATAGAATATCTGCTGAAGTAACTATTCACTCTCTTCTTTATACTGGGAAGGACTGGCAGATATTTCAATCCAAAGAAGGTTGCAAAGTATTGGTGGTCATACCTATTCTAGCCGATAGATGGATTGAATATGGCTATCTCAGAAAGTCATTGATAAAAAGCTTTAACTTTGGCACAAACTCTTATTATTACTTTTATACAAAGCAGGAATATATCTTAGCACCAGTAGAGAAAGGGAAAGCATTGTTTGGCAGAGCAGAGGCTATAGCATTTGCATTTGCCCTTAGAGAATCTCGAAAAATCTCAAATGACCCTTCTCTTCATGATGCGATTTATGTCGAGCAGCATTCGATTTTGCTTCCGACATGGACACTTACCCCAAGTATTGAAGATGAAGTCGTCTTAGGAACATGGCTTTCTGGCGGTGTACAGATTTCCACTGACTCTTTCCGCAGACTAAGCAAGCTTATATCAAGAATCCCAACAACTGACTTGAAAGAAATAATCAAAACTGCTGATTTCCATACAGACAATCATCAAGAACTTTTAGAAAGCTCATTTACAGCAGATTCACAAGAAGAGGACTCAGATTCTGAAGAAGAAGAGTATGATCCATTCTCCATTCTTAAACCTATCCTAAAGGATTTTATTTTGCCTGGCAGACCTGGTCTTGAGAAATTCTTTAACGACCATGTAATAGACATAATTCAAAATCCAAAAAAATACAAAACCTTAGGTATTGATTTCCCTTCGGCTATCATTCTGCATGGCCTTCCTGGATGCGGTAAGACTTTTGCGGTAGAAAGGTTAGTCGAATTTCTTGATTTGCCAAGTTTTCCTATTAGCTCAGGAACTATTGGAAGCTCTTTTATTCATGAAACCAGTAAGAAAATTTCTATAGTGTTTGATAACGCCATAAAATCAGCCCCATCAGTAATAATCATTGATGAAATGGAATCGTTTCTTACAGATCGCCGCTCTACAGGAACTTCAAGTACACATCATGTAGAAGAAGTCGCTGAGTTCTTACGCAGAATACCTGAGGCGATCAATAAACATGTCTTGATTATTGCTATGACAAATATGATAGAATCCATTGATCCAGCAATTTTAAGGCGTGGAAGATTTGATCATATAATCGAAGTCGAAATGCCTTCTCGTGAAGAGATGGAGTCATTACTTAAATCGCTTTTGAGTAAACTCCCTAACTCTGATGATATAAAACTAGAACCTCTTTTGGATGTTCTTACAGGCAAACCTTTATCAGATGCTGCGTTTGTTGTCAGGGAAGCAGCCAGGATCGCCGCAAAAGCCGACAAGGCAATGATTGATCAGGACAGCTTATCCTCTGCGCTATCCAGCCTTCCTAAGGATAAAGCCAAAAAAAGCACGCCAATAGGTTTTGGTGCAACAACATAAGCAATAGGAAAAAAATGGACATTACAGAAAATCCTTTTTACATTCTTGGAGCATCTCCGAGAGACAATCGAGTCAAATTAAAGACTTCAGCTGATGATAAGAGCCTTATTGTTGATCCAAATATTTGTTCTCAAGCTTTTTCAACTCTTACGAATCCCAGGAAGAGGCTTTCTGCTGAAATGGCATGGTTTCCTGGCGTTGTACCAAAGCGAGTAACCGAACTTATAAATTTACTCAATACCCATGAACTCAAAGATTTAACGGATATTGATAATCTTCCGCCAATTGCAAAGGCGAATTTTATTGCCTCTTCCCTTCCAAAGCTACAAACTCTAACTCATTACAAGTTGGCTGATTGGATATTAAAGCTGGCCTATGTCTTTGACGATATTAAACCAGAAAAATTGCTTTCCCTTATCAATGAAGAAAGAATCGTCTCTGGATTCCCCGAAGTTAATGACTTAACAGTTATAAATGCAGAGATTCAGGAACGCCGTCAATACTATCGGCAAGCTATTAAGATTGCTCTCGATAACTATCCGTCCAGAGACATTATCAAAACAATTACAATTACTGTAGAAACGGCGACAGACAAAGGCCATAAACATGGTCCTGTTCTATTGGATGATTTTATAGATAATTACGAAATTGAAGTTCAGACATTCCTGGATAAAGAGCATTCAAATATAGAACAACTCGTTAAGAAAATTAAAGATATTGCAGACGCAAAAGGATCTGATCAGACTATAGAAAACATGATAAACCAGCTTGCTCAAATAGTAGAAAACTGGGATGCTGTCGCTCAACCAATACAAGTCAGCACCAAAAGTCGAGGTTTGACTCATAAGGCTAGCCACGATGTAGCTGATCTTATAAGAGACCTTTCTCTGCATTTATTTAATAAACATAACAAACTTGATTTTTCAAAAAAACTTACAGAACTTCAAAAAAAGGTGTTTGAAGAAGTTATTAAAGTAGCTGAGCTTGCTGATGAAGATGCTGTTAAACTTGAAGAAATAACTAATAGAACAACAACCTCCAAAAAAGAAGATCTAGCATGGCAATCAGAAATAACCTATGAAACAGAACTAGGTTTAATTTTTAAAAAGAAACTTAAAATTTCTCCGAATGGGATAGAGTGGAGGAATCAAATATATCCTTTAGAAACAATCAAAAAAGTTAGATGGAGCGGTATTACACATTATAGAAATGGAATTAATATGGGGACCACCTATAAAATAGAGTTTGATGGTGATTCTGGTTATTGCGAAATAAAAATAAAAAATGAATGCATTTATCATTCTTTTATCGATAAATTATGGAAAGCTGTATGTATAAGAATTTTTATAAAAATTCTAACTGAATTGAAAGAGGGTAAGAATCTTGAGTTTCCAGTAGCTCTTATTGATGATGGGGGAATTACTCTTCTAAGAAGCAAGTTTTTTAAATCTGATGAACAAATATATCATAGATGGGATGAGGTAAATATATGGTCACAATCAGGTTCATTTTTTATAGCTAGTTCTAAAAATAAAAATCTTAAAACTTCATGCTCTTATCAAGATTATTGGAACGGGCATATAATTGAAGCTATTATTCGTAGAGCTTTAGAAAAGGGTTATAACAGGCTAAGTTCTTTATTATCTTAAGGATAAATTATGGTAGACAAAACAAAACTAAATGCTGAATTATTTAAAGCTTTAAATAGATTTGATAAAAATCCAATCTTAATTGAAGAGTTATTATTACAAGGAGCTGATGTTAATGCCAAAGATGAAGATTTAAAAGTTCCATTGATTAAAGCTGCAGGTTCTAGAAATAGTTATAAAATTATAAAATTACTTCTTGACAATTATGCAGATATTAATGCCATCGATAATAAAGGAAAAACAGCCTTAATATACGCAATAAAAGCACATCAAAGTACCCCAGAAAGGATATCAAAACGTTACGAAAAAAATGGAGATTCAAGATCGCTTATGTCATTAGCTCAGCCAGAAGGTTCTCTCGACGAGATAAATTTACTCATAGAAAATGGAACTGACATAAACATTAAAGATAATGAAGGTAAAACTCCTTTAATTCACGCAATAGAAGCTACGAGATGCATAGCTGAAAATACTTCAAGACTTTCTATTTATGATGGAACAGTGAGGGTTAATGAAAAAATGAAACCTGAGGGAACCATTAATGTAATAAAGTTATTGTTAGATAATGGAGCTGACATAAACATCAAAGATAAAGCAGGTATGACAGCTCTAGACTGGGCTAAAGTTTATAAACATCAAGGTGCTATTAACCTACTTGAAAAATATTCCAGCAGGAAGATTGAAGAAAATAAATCAAAGACGATATTAAACCCGAAAGGATTTGCAGGAATAGTATTATTAGCTTCTGACCTTGAAAATGATACGTCAAATTTACCTGAAGAGGCATCTGAAAATAAAGACAATCTACTAAACGAAGAGTCAAACGCTTCTAACTTAAATATTGTTAAAGATAAAAAAGGTAAGCCAATAGAAGTTTTTATTATTTTCCTAGCTGTAACCATAGGAATAATAGTAAGTATACTTATCATAACTGAAACAAAAGATAAAGCTACTTCTAATACCTATAGAGAATCAGAATATAACAATAACAGTATCTTAGGTAATACAGATAATACAGCAAAGCCAAAACGTGACTTTTCAGAGTTTTATGCTGAATATGAGAAAGAAAATAACGTAATACTAGGCGAACCTCTAAAAAATCCACAAGACCCTTTGAAGTTTATCAACGATAAAAACAATATACCAATAAATATTGAAAAGGCAGGACTTTCCGAGCGTTCAGCAGAAATTCAAAACTTCACAAGCGATTTACCTAATAATATTGACATTCAAACTCAAAGATACGGCGGTTTACTTGCTGAATCTTTACGCAGTGTTTTTCCTATCTCATCAGAAGAAGCCTCGAAAGTTCAAAGTATCGCACAAAAATACAATGTAAACATGACCGAAGTCATGAACAATAAGCAAAAATGGGAAGTCTTTGGAAATACAGAGCATGTAATTAGAACAATCCTTGAAAAGGACGAGAACGGAAAGTTTAAAAATCCGTATACAGCTGACTTACTTACAAATCCTAACTACATGGCACAGGCTAAAGACAATTTAGATGAACTTATAGACTTAGAACAGGCGTTTAAAAACACGTACAAATTGCCTAAAAAACCTTATGAAATGGAATTAGTGGCACAGGAGTTTGCAGTAACTTTGGAGTTACAAAGAAAAGCAGAAGCATTAAGACGGCAATCTGGGGCTGATCCTAAGGTCCAGGAAGCAATAAAAAATACAGTAAGGGCAAAAGACAGCTTTCTTCTTTCATTGGAATCAGCACTGAATGCTGAGGCAAAGTTGGCTGCGAGCAAAGTTGGAAATTTTAATAAGAATATGATTTTACAAAGCTTAGATCCAGGACTCCAAAGTACAGACTTAATATTGAAGTTAATTTTGGGTAATATTAATACGAATGTAAATACTACTATTTCAAAAAGAGATGAGGTAAAAGAATCAGCTTATAAATCAGAAGATATTTCTGAAAGTGAGAATAAGGAGGTAAAGATTGGCTCTACAACAGAAATCAATTCTATTGATAAAGTAAATGAAAATTTAATTGATAATAAATTGGAGAATTCATCAAGAACTAAAGAGTTTTTTACAGTTGAGAACCTAGATAAATTAAAATCCATGAATGGAAAATATGATTCATTTTATTTTATTGGAAAGTTAAAAGTAGAAAAAGTTTTGAATGGATTGTATGTTTGTACAATCTTTGAAGACGAAAGTTTTTGGGATTTTTTTGATGTTTTTAATTTAAATGTTCCAGATATTCAGTTTAACATTGAGATAGGAAGCAGTATAGGCTCAATTAGAAAAGGTGATGATCTTTTCTTTTCAAAAGAGTACCCGCTTGAAATAAAATCAATTGAAAACATTAGAGACTCTGATGGAAATAATATCACAAAAATAAACTGCTATTTTTAATTTTCACATCTCTTTGAGCCTGAATTTTTTTTATAAAATTTTAGTGAAAGATTTAGCTTATGAATAAAAGTGATACGGTTGTAATTTTAGATTTTGGTTCGCAGTATAGTCAATTGATTGCAAGGCGGATAAGAGAACTTAACATTTATAGTAAAATTTTGCCTTACAATTCCACATATGAGACTATTATGCAGGATAATCCAAAAGGAATAATTCTGAGCGGAGGTCCTGCTAGTGTACTTCAAGTAAATTCTCCTATCTGCGACAGCAGAATTTTTAACTCAGCTATTCCTATACTTGGGATTTGTTATGGACTTCAGCTTATGGTAAAAACTTTGGGCGGAGAAGTTGCTAAATGCAGTGCAAGAGAGTATGGAAAAACAACTCTGTTAATTAAAGAAAAAACTACTCTTTTTAACAATGTTCCGTCGGATGAAATAAATGTTTGGATGAGTCACGGCGATAAAGTTGAAAAACTCCCAGAGGGATTTGAAGTTATCGCTACTACTTTACATACTCAGTATGCAGCTGTAAGGAGCAGTTGCCATAAACTTATAGGGATTCAATTTCATCCAGAAGTGGTTCATTCGGAATATGGCATTGAAATTATTAAATCTTTTTGTCTTGATACATGCAGTATAACTCCATCATGGACGATGAAATCATATGCTGAAACAGCAATAGCTGAAATAAAAAACAGAGTTGGTGATTCTAAGGTTATTTTAGCTTTGAGCGGCGGTGTTGATTCTTCCGTGGCAGCTGCTTTGATAAGCAAAGCAATTGGAAAAAATCTCACCTGTATTTTTGTTAATAATGCAGTGCTTCGCAAAAATGAAGTAGATAATGTTATGAATTTGTATGCAAAAAACTTTAATATTAACGTGAGATGCATTGATGCCGAAGATAGATTTTTGTCTAAACTCGCAAATATTATTGAACCAGAAGAGAAGAGAAAAATAATTGGCAATGAGTTCATTAAAGTTTTTGAAGAATCAGCTTCGGAAATAAAGAATGTGAAATTTTTAGCTCAGGGTACTACATACCCTGATGTTATTGAAAGTGTTTCGATAGCTGGTAATCCAAGTGCAATGATCAAAAGTCATCATAATGTAGGCGGTTTGCCTGAAAAAATGAAATTAAAACTTATTGAGCCGTTAAGAGCACTATTTAAAGATGAAGTCAGGCAGTTGGGTTTTGAATTAGGATTACCAAAAGAGGTTGTGATGAGGCAGCCTTTTCCAGGACCAGGCTTGGCTGTTAGAATAATTGGAGATTTGACGAGAGAGAAAATAAAAACACTTCAAGAAGCTGATGCTATTGTTGTAGATGAAATGGAAAAAGCTGATTTATATTACAAAACTTGGCAGGCATTTGCGGTTTTATTGCCGATAAAAACCGTTGGTGTTATGGGGGATGAACGTACATATGAAAATGTCGTTGCGTTAAGAATTGTTGACAGCAGCGATGGAATGACGGCTGATTGGGTTAGGCTGCCGTATGAACTTTTGGCTAAGATATCCAGTAGAATTGTAAGTGAGGTAAAAGGGATAAATAGAGTGGTTTATGATATTACTTCCAAGCCTCCAGGCACAATTGAATGGGAATAAAAAACGCGGTATAATACCGCGTAAAGCATTATTTGAAATTATCTTTATTTTTGTTGCTGTTTTATTATTTTGAACTTAAAAAAGCTTCTTTTTTCTTTTCTAAAAGCAATCCTACTTGGTCTAAATCAATAGGAGTATATCCTTTTTCTTCAAGCAGTGTGCAAAACTCTATCCAAGCACAATGATCCCAGCTGGCTTCATTTTTTTTAACAAAATTCATCGGAATGCTTGTTCTTGCTAATCTTTTTAAATTTTCTTCTTTGATCGTCATTTTTTTCTCCTTATTGATTGTTTAAAATTTTCTGTAAATATACTCAAATTTAAATCAACGGTACATGATTTTTATTATCCTTTTTAATTCAATATCAACTGTATTTTAAGGTAAAAAACAAATCACGCCACTATTAATATAAAAAAAATGATTTTTATTTAATACTTAAAGTCTGGTTTTACGGCTACTGGTAGTTTAGTTTTTGAACGTTGTTTAGTGACAACCGTAAGCCATGTTTTTTTCTCTACGTCAAGATCCACAACTTTATATTTTTTTTCGTCTTCTTCTCTGTTATATCCAATCTGGGTACCTGAAGGAAGAATATTATGTTTGTCAATAATTGCATTTTTGATTTTACAATCTTCACCAATGTTAACGCCGTCCAGTAAAATTGAATTTTCTACGTCTGAATAACTATGGACACGTACAGAACTAAATAGTATCGAATCTGTAACTTTAGCTCCTGAAAGGATGCACCCAGCAGAAATTAATGAGTTTATAGCTCTTCCAATTCTTACTCTTGTATCAACACCAATTTTGCCTTCATTATGTACAAATTTGGCTGGTGGTAATGACATGTTATAGTTATAAATAGGCCATTTTTCATTGTAAAGATCAAGTAGTGGCTTTGCAGCTCTTAAATCCATGTTTGCGTCAAAGTATGCTTTGAGGTTACCAACGTCTCTCCAATATGGTTCGCCTTCTTGTCCTGGAATAGTATTTGTATTAAAGTTATATGCATAAAGCTTACCTGTGTTTACGATCGAAGGAAGAATATTCTTGCCGAAATCATGATTGCTGTTTTCATCTTCGGCATCTTTGTTAAGCAGTGCTACTAAATCAACTGAATTAAAAATATAATTTCCCATAGAAACTAATGCGATTTTATCGTTACCAGGGATGCATATAGGATTTTTAGGTTTTTCTTGAAACCCTATTATTTTCCAATTTTCATCTACTTGAATTACACCAAATTCAGATGCTTCTTCTATTGGAACAGGAATTGCAGCTACTGTGGCAATTGCATCATTTTTATCATGAAAATCTATCATTTGGCTTACGTCCATACGATATATATGATCGCCACCAAATACAGCGACTAATTCTGGAGAAAAATCTTCGATAAGGTGGAGGTTTTGGTGAACTGCATCAGCTGTTCCAGAGTACCAGTGTCTATCATCTGTTCTCATTTGAGCAGGCACTGGTATAACGAAATTTGCTCGCCCATGTAGACTTGAGGTATTCCATCCGCTGATAATATGTTCAGTAAGACTTTGTGACTTGAATTGTGTAATTACAAAAATACTATTTATTCCGCTGTTTACGAAATTACTTAAAACAAAGTCTATTATTCTATATTTCCCGCCAAATGGAACAGCAGGTTTCGCCCTATCTTGAGTTAGTGGTGATAGTCTTGTTCCTTCTCCACCAGCTAATATCATCGCAAGCACAGATTGTTTCATTTCAACCCTCCTATAAATTTTATTTTTGAAGTTTGTTGGTATTTATATTTAATAAGTTTTTTTTTCATATATTGTATATTTATTTAAAATAGTAAGTTGAATATATAAAATTTTTGAATTAAATCAATTGAAAATTAAAATAAAAAACACAGTTCTTATAAGATATTTCACTAAGTTTATCTAAATTAAGAACCTATAAATGTTACTGAATGGGGTAAATAGTTATGAACATTGTATTATTGTGCAGCGAAGCAACTCCTTATGCAAAAACAGGCGGTTTAGCCGATGTTTCAACAGCTCTTCCTTTGGCTCTTTCCGCTAGAGGGCATAATGTCTCTGTCATTATGCCATATTATCCTCAAGTTATGAAAAATTTAACATTACTGACAAGTGTTGCAATTGAAGAAGTTGGCGTTCCCTTTGGTGGTGGCACTGAATGGTGCAGGGTAAAAAAGCATCAAGTAAATGATAACTTAAGTTTTTATTTTATTGAGTACGATTCTTATTTCGACAGACCGACACTTTATGATTGGCACGGTGTTGAATTTGGAGATAACGCTGCAAGATTTATTTTTTTCTCAAGAGCAGCAATGCAGTCTATTTTAGCTTTAAACCTCTATCCTGACATCTTACATACGAACGATTGGCAGACTGCATTATGTAATGTTTATCTTAAAACTCCACTGTATTGGGACTATGAAAATTTCAGTAAATGCAGATCTGTTTTAACAATTCATAATATAGGTTATCAGGGAATTTTCAACAAAAATAATCTATACCTTACAGGTTTAGGGTGGGAATATTTTAATCATACCTGCCTTGAATATCATGATCAGTTGAATTTTTTGAAAGCAGGCATTTTAACAGCAGATATGGTAAGTACAGTTAGTGAAACTTACGCAGAAGAGATATTAAGACCTGAATACGGTTTTACACTTGATCAACCGCTTCATCACGTTAAATACAGGAATAAACTGCGTGGCATTATTAATGGTATAGATGTTAATGAATGGAATCCTGAAACGGACAAACTTTTACCTGCAAATTATAACTTTGACGATATGACAGGAAAATATGTTTGTAAAGAAGCGCTTCAGAGAGAGTTTTCTCTGCCAGTCAATAGAGATATTCCTCTATTTGGAGTGGTAACAAGACTTGCTACACAAAAAGGGATGGATGTTTTTGCTTCTGCTATGGATCAGCTTCTTCAAACTGACAATATACAGGGAGTGGTTCTCGGAACAGGTGATCCTAGTGTAGAAAGTTACCTCTCATATTTGAATGGTAAATACCCATCTAAATTTTCTGTATACATAGGTTATAGCGAAAAACTTTCTCATTTAGTTGAAGCAGGCAGTGATTTTTTTGTAATGCCATCACGATATGAGCCATGTGGATTAAACCAAATGTACAGTATGAGGTATGGTACAGTTCCTATCGTTCGTGGCACAGGTGGTTTGGAAGATACCGTTAATAACTATTCAGATGATAATCTTTATGAATCAACTGGTTTTAAATTTTATGATCTTAGTACTGATGCATTGATAAATACAATTAGATGGGCAGTTTCCATTTACAATAGATATCCTACTAATTTTCAAAATTTAATATACAACGGTATGTCCAAGGATTTTTCTTGGAACAAAACAGCTAGTGAATATGAAAAAATGTATAATGACGCAAAACTTTAATACAAAAGGCATAGTTTATGAATGAAGAGTTTGTATCTAATGTTACAAATACGGCAATTGTTGTTTTGGGAGCAACAGGAGATTTAGCCAAACGCAAGCTTGTTCCTGCACTTATCGAATTGTACAATCTTGGAAAAATTGAACCTTCAACGGTAATTATTGGTGAAGGTAGGCACGATCTTTCTCTTGAAGATTTTAGAAGTAAATTTCAACTTCCACAAGAAGTTATTGAGAAGTTTTATTATCATCAGGGGATCAAAGGGCTTAAGCAATACATAGAAGATATGAAAACGGTTAATAATATTGTTTTTTTCCTTGCCCTTCCTCCTAACGTATATGGAGACACTGTCAGGGAGCTTTCAGAAGAAGGTTTTAAAGAAAATTGCAGAATTATCATAGAAAAACCTTTCGGTTATGATTATGAAAGTGCCTGTAGATTAGGTGCTACAATTCACAATTATTTTGAAGAAGAACAAATTTTCAGAATAGACCATTATTTGGCAAAGGAAGCTGTACAAAACATTTTGATTTTTCGCTTTGCAAATTTTTTATTTTCTCAAATTTGGTCGAACAACTATATAGACTCGATTCAAATTAATGCATTTGAACAGATAGGGATTGAAAATAGAGCTGGATATTTTGATAAATCTGGTATTATAAGAGATATGGTGCAAAATCATCTGTTTCAGCTGCTTTCTTTGTTGACAATGGAAGCTCCTGTTGATATTTCTCCTGAAGAAATTAAACATCAGAAACTAAATGTTCTTAAAAGTATACGTGTGAAAAAATGTGCTAAATATCAATATAAAGGATATTTAAGTGAGCCTGGAGTTGCAAAAGATTCCACCACTCCTACTTATGTAGAATTAAAATTGGCAATTGACAATTTTAGATGGAGCGGCGTTGATATATTCATAAGAACAGGTAAGGCTTTAGATAGAAAAGGTACAGAAATAGGAGTTGTTTTCAAAAAACTTCCTAGAATACTTTATAATAAAAATGATGAGATGGAGCCTAACAAAATTATTATAAAAATCCAGCCTGAAGCTGGTATTATTATCGACTTGGAAACTAAAATTCCTGGCGGTGATGTAAAAATTACCACAACAAACCTTTCATTCTGTTATAAAGATTCATTTGATTCCGAAGTAAGTGAAGCATATCAGAAATTGCTATTAGATGCCTTAAAAGGTGATAAAACTTTATTTGTAAGCGAAGATGAAGTTGAAGCTGCTTGGCATAAACTGGATCCTATTATAAAGGACACCAAAGAATTAAAATATTATGAAAAAGGTGTTACGCCACCATCTAAATTTTGCAATGAGTGGATTAATTTTGCAGCATATGAGCCTAAATGCAAGGCTTAAAATTTCTTATAATCGTTGATCGACAATGAGGTTTATTATGGAAAAATTGATATTTAAAAATGGATGTGAACACTCAATTGTTACATTTTCAGATAATGAAGATTTAGCAGCTAAAACTATAGAATATCTTAAATTACCTAAAATTGCACTTTCAGGTGGATCTACGTATAAAAATCTTTTTCCTGTTTGGGCAAAATTTAAAAAAACACAATCATTCGGTCATTTCTTTCCTGTTGATGAAAGACTTGTTCCTTTTGACTCAGGCGATAGCAATTGGGGAACTGCATATAGAAATTTTTTATTAAAAATTGGCAGGGAAGAAGATATTAATAATTTTCCAGTTTCAGTTTCACAATATAGCAAAGTTTTAGAAAAATCATTTAAAGGTTATCCTCTGTTTGATGCAATGTTTTTAGGGATTGGAGACGATGGGCATACAGCCAGCTTGTTTCCAGGCAAAATAAATGACATTGAAAGCGATGCGGTGGTTTTAAAAACTTTTAGCCCAAAACCGCCCATTCCAAGAATTACGTTAGGCAAAAAAGTCATCGCTTCTGCAAATATTGTTATAACAATTATTTCAGGCAGCAAAAAAAAGCCAATATTAAAAAAAGTATTAGCCTGTGACGAAGGATTGCCTATTGTAAATGTGCTTTCTGCATGTGTAAATCCTGGCATAATCTTTATTGAGAAACAATTGCTGAGCTGAAGATATAAAGCACAGGTTAAATATTTTTTGTTTTCGGACGTCCTGTTTAATAATTCTAGGTTATTTGATTGATCTATTTATGCTCATACGCTTCGATATTTAGGTATTGCACAGCATTGCGCCGCACTCAATTATAAAAATTTCACGGCATAAATTTAACATACTTTTAAGTATATAAGGCAAATTTTGAGATAGTTCTGCTATAATTTTGGTATGATTTATAAAATTGCACCAAAAGAAAATCTAAAACTATGTCTAAAAATATTATTCGTAAAAGCTCATCGGCGTCATTAGCTATTTTAATAAGCAGGATTGCAGGTCTTGCACGCGATATCTTAGTTGCAAGGTATATTGGCGGCGGGGCCGTAATGAGTGCGTGGGTTCTTGCCTTTAAGATACCAAATACCTTTAGAGGTCTTTTAGGTGAAGGAGCTGCAACTCAAGCCGTTGTTCCTATGATGGGACATCTTGTCAAAAGAGATGGAATTGATAGTGCAAGAAGACAGCTTGGAATTCTTTTGGCAACTCTCGCTGTGGTCTTATGTATCATAACGTTTGCAGTATCTGCAGCTTCTATTATTCTTGAACCTTACTTCGATGTACTGAGAGTAAATTTGGCATTGAGGCTTCTTCCTATTTTAATGCCCTACACAATATTTGTGTGTTTAACAGCCATTTGTTGCGGGATTTTAAATCTTTTTGGGCGTTTTTTCTGGCCTGCAATGAGTTCAGTAATTTTAAATATTGCGATAATTCTGCCCCTTTTTATTTTTTATAGAGCAGACCCTTTAATTTTAGTTAATAGAATATCATGGGCAGTATTGATATCTGGGTTTGTGCAGCTTGCAATTATGCTGATTATGTTAAAAAAAATTGATATGTTTCCATACCCTTTTAAACCTGCTTTGTTCAAAGAACCTGTAATAAGAGAATTTATAAATCTTACTATTCCTGGTTTTATAGGAGCAGCTGCTATGCAGGTTAACTCTCTTGTTGATAGTTTTATCGCACTTTATATAGGTAACTATGCTGCTCCTGCCCTCTATTTTAGCGAAAGATTAATTTATCTGCCTGTGGGTATTTTTGCTGTTTCCATAGCCAACGCATGCCTTGTTACAATGTCAAAACACGCCGCCGAAAATAAATATTTAAACATAATTTTAGACTTAAGGTATTCACTTAAACAGATCTTTTACATAAGTTTACCTGTTACTGTTTATTTTATCGTTTTTAGATTTTCAATAATAACCTTGGTTTACGGAGGAGATAAATTTGGAAGTCAAGACATTTATGAAACAGCATGGGCTATGCTTTTTTATTCTTTTGGCATACCAGCTTTTTGTGCTTTGAAAGTTATCGTATCTGCGTTTTATTCAAGAAAAAAAATGAAAACGCCTGTAAAGGTGTCGCTAATTTGTATTGGAATTAATTTTATTCTTAATTTAATATTGATGTTTCCGCTTCAACAGGGAGGAATTGCTTTAGCTACATCTATATCTTCTGTGATAAACTGTGTAACTCTTCTGATTATTTTGAAAAAGGATATTCCTAATATAAAGAAAAGCACGGAAGTTTTAAAGTCGTTTATTCAAATACTGTTCACATCTATAGTTACAGGTGGAATTACATACTATTTTGTAAGTTGGTTATTTAATTATTCATATTTGATTCGAATTAATTATAGAGAAGTTGGTACCGTAATTATCTCTTTTTTTGTGTTTGTCGTTATTTATCTTGCTATAAGTGCTATTATGAAATCTAAAGAACAAAATGAATGGTTTGAGCTTATAAAAGGAAAACTGTTAAAGTGAGTTCTACAAGTTAATTAATTCATTTTCATTGTACTTGCTCTTAATAATCAAACTATTTCTGCAAAATGTGATTGATAATTTTTTTGTAAAGAATATACTTATAAAACATTAATGTTAACGTGCACACAAGGTTTTAGAAAGGAGTTTTATGAAAAAAAGATGTACAATTTGTGAACATTCTGAAGGGAAATATTCTTCTAATCCTTTATTAAAGCTTCAGAAATGTGTAAAAAGTGATTACCCTGTAGAAAATTCTAGGGCACAGATTTGCAATAATTTTACGCAAAATGAAAAAGATCCAGATACTTCAGTAAATCACACTCAAAACTAGTTCATTCTTTTATTCTTCTTGGATGACTGACTTTATGCGATGAACATTTATTTTTTATTCAGTTTAGGACGATTTTCTATATCTTTTTGTATATTCCGCCAGTCCATTCTCTATCTGTTTCGTTGAAAAGTTCTTTAAAACCGCCAATTATAAAGCTATTTTTTACATTTTCATATTCGTTTTTCATTATTCCAGCAAGTATGAGATATCCATCATGTTTGACAAGAGAGTGCAATTTTTTAACATTTTCCAAAAGGACTCCCGAGATAATATTGGCAACAACAATGTTAAATTGAAGTTTGGGATTATATGCAGCGATATCTTCTTGTGTGACTGTAATTAATCCGTTCACACCATTTCTTATAAAATTTTCTTCGCTCATAAGAACAGATTCTTTATCATAATCAAACGCATAAACAGGCGAAAAACCGAATTTGCAGGCAGCGATAGATAAAATTCCTGAGCCACATCCTGCATCGAGAAAGCTGCCTGCTGAAGTTAATTCTTTTGAAATTTTTTCAATGGCTTTTAAGCAAAATTGTGTTGTTTCATGGCTGCCTGTTCCAAAGCTCATTCCAGGATCAATTTCAATAACGTGTTCATTCCCTATTCTATTGTAATCAAGCCAGCTTGCCTTGACTACAACATTCGGGGTAATTTTTTGTATTTTAAAATATTTTTTCCATACTTCGGTCCAATCTTCTTTTTTAATAGAAATTACGGATGGTACAGTTGCTATAATGCCGAATTCTTTCCATTCTGACAATTTTAAGGTAAGTATTTTTTTTAATTCTTCTGCTTCGATTTTTGAGTTGCTATATGTAGTGTATTGAGTTATTTTTGTTTCATGATCGGCTTTTATGCACACTTCTAAGTCAGATGCTGCTAAAAGTTCAAACATAAAATCTGTATCTTCGATAGATGTGGTAAAATTACAGCAAAATAGTTCTTCATTTAATGAAATGTTCATAAAATTCCTTTCAAAAGTAATAAAATTTAATACAGTATAATGACTTTTTTGAAACTTTTGTATATAATTGAACAAAGTCTTAACTACTGTCGCAAAAGTCATCTCAATAGATAGTTAATAAATCACAAAAACAGCTTCAACTTTAATATAAGCTTTTTTAAAAGCAATTTGTTTTGGCGATAAATATAAAATACTTTACGATAACATTTCATATTATATAGCTCAAATAAGGAGAGCAAAATGCAAACTTTTATAGAATACGTACTGTCAAATTTTACTCTTACTTTTTTTGTGTTAAGTCTTATTGTTACTTTTTTTAGGCTTATATTTGCAGCTAAACCGTTAAAAAAAGGGCTTGCAACAGAGTCTTTTATTGCTTTTTATATTCTTTTTAATATAGGATTTATGTTTATTTATAATTTTGTGTGTCATGTTTTTTATGCAGAGCAGGCTGCAGCCTTTATAGGTTGGGCAAACAGTCCTTTTCAATATGAGGTTGGGTATGTCAGCTTAGGCATAGGCATAGCTGGAATTATTGCGTTTAAATCGAATATTGGATTTAGAGCTGCTACAATCTTAATTCCTGCTGTTTTTATGTTGGGTGCAGCCTGCGGTCATATAAGTGAAATCATACAGCTTCACAATTTTGCTCCTGGAAATGCAGGAGTTATGCTGTGGGCAGATATACTTCTTCCCATATATGGCTTTATTCTTCTCGCATTGAAATTCAGAGCTACAGGGTTAAGACACCATTAAGATCTAATATACCCATAACGAATTTGTTTTAGAAAAACTAACATTGAATTTGAATGTGTTATATTGCAAATTAACCACCTTTTAGAATACCCTCGGTATATTAGCTTTAAAATCTAATGTATTGATTAATTCAGGTATTAATTCGTTAATATCGCCTGCTCCCATTATTACTGTTATGCAGGAAGAATCAGTTTTTTCTGCAATAAAATTGGAAATTTCTGTCCAGTTCATCCCAGCTAAAGCAACTGCATTACTGCCTATTTCTTCTGCCAACTTTTCTATACTTATTTCTTTATCAATAGTGCTCCATGCAGAAAAAACATTGCACAAATAAACTTTATCAACAGTTTTTAATTCGTCTGCAAATTCTTTAAAATATTTTTTTAAGCGGGCAAATCTGTGAGGTTGAAAAGCTAATTGAATATTTTTGTTGGGATATACTGTTTTAATGTACGTTATAGCTTTTCGTACTTCAGTGGGATGATGTGCATAATCTTCTATAACTGTATATCCATTTTTCTTGTATCTTAAACTCATTCTTCTTTCCATACCTTTAAAAGTTAAGGCTGCAGAAATAGCTTCATTGAGGTTAATGCCAAGAAAACTAGTAATACTTAGGACTGTTTTTAAATTTTCATATTGAAATCCAGCAGGAAGTGTCAAGTCAGTATTTATTTCTTTTAGAGAATCAATTAGTTTTAGTTTGTTGTCATCATTTAAATATTTTTCTTTAAACGATGAATCATTGCAAAGTATATTTTTAGAATTTGCGGCAAATGTGTAAAAGGCATCATAAAGTTTTATTTCAGAAGCCTCGTCCCAGGCATGATCATTTTCCACATTTAATATTACGGCAATATCGCTTTTAAAAAATTTTAACGAAAGGTCGCTTTCATCTACTTCACATATAAAAAAAGAACCATCTCCAATGGATGCTGTACTATCTTTGCCTACTGGCCATCCACCTATCATATAGCCAACTTTGGCTTTAATGCATTTTCCCAATGTATCAGTCAGCCAACCTGTCACTGTTGTTTTTCCATGCGAACCAGCTATGCATATCGAACATTTATACATTGAGGCTATATAAGATAAAAATTCTCCTCTTTTATATATTTTTAAACCAAGATTTTTGGCAAAAATAAGCTCAGGATTATCTTCTTTTATGGCACTTGAAATAATAACAGTAACTTTATTAGGCTCTGTTATTTTTATAAAATTTTTCAAATTATCTGAGCAGTGTCCTTCATAAACAGCAATTCCTAATTTTTTAAGGCTTAGGCAGTTTTTACCAATTTTCAAGTCAGAACCTGCTATTTTGCAATCTGATTCAGAAATCAAAACGGCTAAACCCAACATGCCGATGCCACCAATCCCAATCAGATAATAAGAGCCTGAGAGAGAAAATTTGCTAATCATTTTGCTCCTTAATTATTGTTTTACAACTAAATTTGGTATACTGTACTATTTTCATCTTTAATTTTCACGTAGAAATAGCTTATTTCGGTACAGTAAACAGATAAATGTTCAGACAATAGTCTATTTTTTGAGAGATAAAGTAACGTACAGTCTTTAAAGCGAATTAAACAATATTCCTAGGATACATTACAGTAAATGAAAAAATTCGAAGAAAAATTTGGCAAAAGCATAACAAAAGATTATTTAAAAATTGCAAAAAATATAATTTCTGACGGTTCTCTTTTGGCATGTATTGAAAAAAGTAATGATCATTTTTTTGTTGTAAGAAATTTAAAAAACAGTGTTTCATATATTAAATATCAGACAATTGCTCAAAAAATAAAACAAAGCAACTTAGAAAAGCTTAAACCAGAAGAAATTGCATGTCTTCTTTATTTAGATCAATTTACTCAAGATAAAACTCCCAAGGAAAATACTGTTATCAAAAAAGAGAAGAAAATTGAAGTTTTACCTGATAAAGAAGAGGCAGAACAGCCGTCAAAATGCAAAGGTGAAATTTTTCTTAAAATAAATGAATTTCCCAACGCTCAAAGCACATGGGAACCATCTTTTATCACCGTAACGCTTATTGTAGATGGTAAAGAATATACAGGTAATTCAAATAAACTTCGTCAATTAAGATTTGATGAGGGTAAAAGCTCATCATTTACAATTAGGGATTTTGATTCTCATTCGCGCCAAATAATAAGATTTTTATCACAAAATGCGGAGGCTGATGGTTCATCCTATAATTTAAAAGCAGATCTAATGTCTGACTTAATGCATTGCTTAAAAAAATTTAATAAATTTTTTGACGCAAACGGCAAAAGAGTTATTGTTCACTCAGAAGAAGCTGAAATTGTTTCTGTTTATTCTGGAGATGATAAAAAAAGCATAATCCCTTCGTTATATGTGAATGGAAAGGTCATTGATATTTTTCAAAAGCCTTCATTTGTTTTAGGTAAATCAGGAATTTGGGTTGGACGAAATGGAGAGTATTGGTGGGTTCCAGCGACTGTTGATCTTATATGGTTAAGAAAATTCCTCATGACTGAACTTCCTATTTCCCTAAAAGTAAGCTCTCCCGTTAGGCAAATTGATGCAGTTAAACCTCAATTAACTGAAAAAGAGTGTATTACATGCTGTTTTTTTGATTTCAATTACGAAAAAAACAATCTTCACTTTACAGTAAAAATACTCTTTAGATACGATAAATTTTATCTTGACGTTGAAGATTCGAGGATTTTTGAATTAAGTGGTGGTTTTATCTTGAGAGATAAATTGAATGAAGAATTAATTGTGAAAAAGATTTTAAAATTTGGGTTTAAACCAGTTGATTCTGAGCTTGGCTTATATCTGCTGAATGACTCAGAAGCTATCGGACTTTTTATTAATAATGTTTTTGGTGGATTAAAAAATAGATACACGAACATAAATTATACACATAATGCTGCAAATCTTATTTTTTCCCAAATCTCACGCATTCATCTTAAGTGTTATGAACCAGAATTAATAGATGATACCTATAAATTTACGTATGAACTTGGAAATGGAGATGATAAGCTCCTATGGCATGATGCCGTTAAGGCAGTAAAAAGTAACAGAAGATATATTATTAGTAAATATAAAATATTTAAACTCACTCCTGATTTTAGTGATTTTGTAAAAAAAGTGAATAATATTACAACGCCTGTAAAAGATATAAATAATAAACTGCAAATTCCTAAAGGAAGCGTAATATACTGGGTAAAAGCTGCAGAAAAATTAAAACAGGCAGTCCCAAAGGAATGGCTTCATTTCATGGATATAGATGAATCGAAAGATAAAGAAATCGATATTCAGCGCACGAACGAAATGTTGATGTTAAAACAGTTTGAATTTGTAGGAATTTTAAGAGAGTACCAAAAAACAGGCGTAAATTGGTTGCTTAAAATGGTTAAAAATGGACTTAATGTAGTTCTTGCAGATGAGATGGGGCTTGGTAAAACTGTTCAGTCTTTAGCTTTTATATTAAATTTTAAATCTGAGACAAAAACTCTGCGCCCATCATTAATCGTATGTCCTACCAGTCTTGTCGATAATTGGTTATATGAATCTAAAAAATTTACCCCAAATTTAAAAACTATTATCATTAAAGGTCAAAATAGGCAAGAATTAACTGTTGAAATTAAAAACTATGACATTGTAATAACATCTTATGCCTTAATAAAAAGAGATGTAGAATTATACGCAGATATTGAATTTGATGTGTTGATTCTTGATGAAGCTCAACATATAAAAAACCCTGCAACAGTTAATTCAAAAACGTGTAAGACTATAAAAGCTGCCCATCGAATAGTTCTTACGGGGACTCCGCTGGAAAATTCTCCTGAAGATTTGTGGTCTATTTTTGATTTCCTTAATGTTGGAATGCTTGGAACAAAAGAGAGTTTTAAGTCCAGTTATTCAAAAATCGAAAATGATTTAGAAAAGCAAAAGGAGCTTTCGCAGCGTATTGCTCCATTTGTGCTAAGAAGACATAAAAACGAAGTAGAGCAGCTTCCAGAAAAAACAGAACAGATTTTATATTGTGAAATGTCCCAGACTCAACAAGCTGTTTATAACAGAGTACTGCAGGATGGTAAATTTAAATATTCATCAATGATGAAAGGAAATTCTACTCGTTTTGATGTATTGACTTCTCTATTACGGTTAAGACAGATCTGCTGTCATCCAATGCTTCTGCCACAACTTTCTGGCATGAAAATAGATGAATCTGCGAAAACAGAGCTTTTGGAAGAAATCGTTTTTGAAGCAATCGACAGTGGACATAGAACTTTGATTTTTAGTCAATTTACATCTTTGTTGGCAATACTTAAAAAATGGAGCGAAGAGAATAAAATTTTGTATGAATATCTTGATGGAAATACAAAAAATAGATTTGAAAGAGTTCAAAATTTCAATAATAACCACAAAATTAACCTATTTCTGTTAAGTTTAAAAGCTGGCGGAACAGGGTTGAATCTTACAGGAGCTGACACTGTAGTAATATACGATCCTTGGTGGAATCCTTCCGCTGAACTACAGGCAACAGATAGGGCACATAGAATAGGTCAAACAAAATCGGTTACTACATTTAAACTTGTCGTTAAAAATTCAATTGAAGAAAAAATACTTGAACTTCAGGATAGAAAAAAAGGGCTTTTTAACGGTATTATAGAAAACACGGCTGCTTTTAATAAATTAACAGATAAAGATATCGGATATCTTTTAGACTAATTCTCCTGCCACTTTTTAACATAATTTCATTTTTTTAGATTCTTAATTGGTGGATAAAAAGAGATATACCGAAAGTATTCCAAAAATCGGTTAATTTACGATAAAAACAACTTCATATTTAATGAGAGTTTTTCTAAAAAAAATTAGTTATGGGTATAAATACAAGAAAATGTGATAAAAAATAAACCTATATTTTTTGTAGAAGTGCAGCGTAAGCTCCGTCGTGATTTACAGATGGAAGAAGAAGTTCATCTTCTACAATTTTAAATTCAGGATTCATTGTGACGAATTTAGCTATAAGATTCTTATTTTCATCAGAATCAATGCTGCATGTGCTGTAAAGAATATATCCTTTTGAAGCCGCTGCAACTTTGGATTTTTGTAAAATTGCTAATTGAAGTTCAGTTATCTCCTTTAAATTAGATTCAGAAAACTTCCACACAGCATCTGGTCTTTTTCTATATACACCAGAGTTGCTGCATGGCACATCTAAAAAAACAAGATCATATTTCGAGGTGAGAAGTAAATTATTTATTTTATCAGGTGAAACAACCGTTATATTTTTTGTTTTGTAGATAGCGACGTTATCTTTTAAGCGATTTAGCCTGAACTCTGATTTATCTGTGGCTGTGAGTGAAATATTATTAAAAGCATCGCTAAGCATTAATGTTTTTCCACCAGGAGCTGCACAAAGGTCTAGCACCGTTTTTACATTATAAACATTTTTTAACACAAGTTTAATTGAAAGTGAAGTTGCAATATCCTGTATGTAAACGCTTCCATCGTTTAATAATCCTGAACTAAAAAGAGCTTCCTGTTCATTTGTTTTATAAAAATCAAAAACATTGAGCTTTTCATTTTCAATTTTAGATGCAAAACTGTTTACTAATTCTATTTTATTTTTATTTCTAAGTCTGAACGTAATTTCATTTTTATAATTTAAAGAGTCTATAAGTGTTCTATATTCATTTTCTCCAAACATGATTTTCCATCTTGAAATTAACAAATCTGGCAGTTCCTGTTCAGTAAAAAGATTATTTAAGCGATTTTCTGCAATTTTTCTAAGTACTGCATTTACAAAACCAGCTACTTTTTTATCCTTTTTCCTTTTTGCCAAACCCACAGCAATATCACATGCAATAGAAGGCTCAATGCCTGTTTGTATACAAATTTGAACTGTTGCTATACATAACAGTCTTCTAACGTATGGCTGTATTTTAGTTTTGGTATAATTGGTTATCGCTTGATCTATACTCTTTTTGTATCGAAAATAACTAAAAATAGCTGAACTTATAGTTCGCCTTGATGAAATTTGTTCAGGAGAAAGCTCATAGTCAAGGAAATCGTCAATTGTTCCACCATGTTCCCAATATGCAAGTCCATCTATTCCAGCTGCGAGAATTATCTCTGATATCATCATATCTCCATGTTTTTGATGTTGGTAAATTGAATTAAATCTTTAATATGAATATAATCGATTCTAAAGGTTTTTGTATTCAAAACAAATTTGTTTTCTGTGATTATAAAATCGATTACAATTAAAGGTATATTTTATGAGGTCAATAAAATCTAAAAAACTTGTCAAATATAATTTTTCCTTTCTGTTATTAGCCCTAATTTTTATGTTGGTTGCATCTCCACTATTTGAAAAAAGTTTGATTGGAGTAAAGGCTGGTGACGCAATAGCTTTTATTATCCTTTTTGCATCAATTTATAATTTAAGGAAAAGTAAACTTATCTACATAATATCATTATTATTTGTTATGAATATCGGTGGGAATATCCTTTCATATTGGTGCCACCCTGAAAATATATACATTATTATTAATGCATGTTGTACTAGTGCGGCACTGCTTTTATTAATTTCGTTAGAAATTATATACATTTTAATTAAAGAAGAAGTTGTAAGAATAGATACAGTAGTTGGTGGTATTTGCGCTTATTTATTGATTTCTGCTTTTTGGGCAATGCTTTATTCTGCTCTTGAATTAATGCAACCTGGTTCATTCGATTTTACGGTACATGTATTTCACAGAAATTTGACCAATTTATTTGCTATTTTTAATTATTTCAGTTTGACGACTATTTTGACGATTGGACTTGGAGATATTATTCCTATGACTAATTGGGCTCAAAAAATAACAGTTTTGGAAGGAGTCGTAGGGCAGTTTTACATTGTTTTTTTCGTTTCGTCACTAGTTGCAATGTACGTGTCGGATCGATTAGAAAAAAATAAAAAACATATTTAATATTTTAAGATATATTTATCATTGAAATTAGTTAATAATAACATAATTAAAAGGGTTAACTAAATAGTTTATGGATCTTTATATTAAGGTAATTTTTTTAGCGTGTGTTCAGGGTGTAACTGAGTTTCTTCCTGTGAGTTCATCAGGTAATTTGGCTGTTTTTGAAAACCTTCTAGGCATACATTCAGAATCTGCACTGACTTTGACAATTGTCCTTCATGCAGGCACCCTTTTGGCAATAATCATTTTTTACTTAAAGACAATTATTTGGGTTTTGAAAAAGAAAAATTGGATTGTTATTTTTTACATAATCCTAGGCAGTATCCCTGCTGGAATCGTGGGAATAGCATTAAAAAAAAGCGGTGCGGCAGACCTGTTTTTTTCAAACTTGATAGTTCCTGGTATTGGCTTATTAATAACGGGCTCTTTTTTGATGTTTATATTTAAAAAACGCGAAACAGGTAAAACACTAAAAGAAATAACACCGATTAATGCGATTATAATTGGAATTTTTCAAGCTATCGCAATTGTACCTGGAATATCACGTTCAGGTTCTACAATAAGTTCTGCTACTATGCAGAAAATTGAGCAAAAAGAAGCAGCTACATTTTCATTTCTCTTAGCCATTCCTGCAATAGGTGGTGCTGCATTTCTTGAACTTATTTCTTGCCTTAAAAAAGGGAATCCCTCACCTGAAGCTATTTCTTCGCAAATTTTATTAGTAGGATTTATTATTTCAGCAATAGTTGGTTATTTCTCGCTCATATTGCTAATAAAATCATTAAAAAAAGGTACACTTCGACCTTATTCGTATTACTGTTTTTGTCTTGGCGCGTTTGCCTTGCTTAAAGGCATATTTTTTTAGATTCGTTAGAAAGAATCTTTTTTATGGATAATGGTAAAAAAACAAGAAAGCTTATAACAGAAATAACTGAAGCTGAAAATGGGCTTAGACTTGATGTATGGCTTTCTCAAAGATTTACATATCATTCTAGGACTCAATGGCAGCAGTTTGTGAAAAACAGAGCTGTCACAATTAATAATTTTTCTACAAAACCTTCAAGAGTTTTAAATTCAGGTGACGTTATTGAATATTCAATAAAAGAAAAAGTTGAACCTGAAGTTAATAGAAACTATCTGATTATCTTTGAAAATAATTCTTTCATTGTCGTAAATAAGCCCCCTGATATTCCGTGTCATCCTTCAGGGAGTTATTTTAACAACACGTTAAGTGAAATATTGTCATTGGATTTGAACCTAAAATTATATCTTGTTCATAGGCTGGATCGAGAAACATCAGGAGTAATTTTATTTGCAAAAAACAGTGAATATGCAGGGAAACTATCGCAATTATTTAAATTAGGATTAGCTTCAAAGGAATATGTTGCAGTTGTTCATGGTTCATTTCCTGATTGTTTTTCTGCTGAAGGTTTCCTTACCTCTGATGATGAAAGTATAATACGCAAAAAAAGAAAATTTATATTGAAAAATGATTTACACGAGGGGAATGAAAATTTTGAATATGCAAAAACAAAATTTGAAGTTATTAAAAGAGGCAATGGACTGAGCATGTTAAGAGTTATTCCTGAAACAGGAAGGCTGCATCAAATTCGTGCCACACTTTATTCTCTTGGTTTTCCGATGGTTGGTGATAAGATATACGGAGTCGATGATGCTATATTTTTACGTTTTATTGAAGGTGAACTTGTGGAAGAAGATTATAATAAACTTCTTATATCACATCAGGCACTCCATGCTGAAAAATTAACAATAAACCTAGATGGTAAAAGCATGGAATTTTCTGCCGAAATACCACGAGAGCTTACCTCTCTTTTTTGATTATATTATTCAAAATAAATTGGTATTGGAAAAAATACCGTTAAGTTAAAGTGTTTATAACACCTTTTGCTTTGGTATATATAATGAAAAAACATGAAATTATTGATATTTTGTTGAAAATGAATTCAGATGAAGTATCAGAAAATGAAATTCATAATATCTTTTCTAGTGATGATAATTTTAAAGATGAATTTAAGATTGATACAACGAGAAGTAAACGTTGCGGTTTTCCTGAATTTATTTATGGGGCCAGTAAAAGTAATGAACAATTAATTACTGTAATCAATAAGCTGTTTGAGCTAAATGAGCCTATATTGGTTACAAGGATTACCGAAGAGAGATATTATGCCATAAAGGAAATGCTACCGATAAATATAAACTATGATTCTGTAGCCAAAGTAATTTATTATTTAAATTTTAAAAAAAACCCTTAATAAAAAAAAAACTTCAAAGTCTCAATTATTTCAGCAGGTACAAGTGATATTCCTATAGCAATGGAAGCAAAATATGTGATAGAAATTTGCGGATATAGTGCAGATTTAATATTTGATATTGGAGTTGCAGGAATACACAGATTGATGGACAAAATTGACAAGATACGATCGTCTGATCTTGCTATAGTTATAGCTGGAATGGAAGGAGCATTGCCTAGCGTTGTTGCGGGGCTGGTTTCTGTCCCTGTAATTGCTGTTCCTACTAGTGTAGGATATGGAGCAGCCCTTAACGGTTTCACGCCTCTTTTTGCAATGCTCACAAGCTGTGCGAGCGGTATTACTGTGACAAACATTGATAACGGCTTCGGTGCAGGTTGTGCTGCTGTAAGAATATTAAATACATTCTCCTCTAAAAAATTATAAAAAATTACTCATACTTCTTGCTTATATACTCATAACTAATTGGTTTTAGAAAAACTTATATAAAAATTGAAGCTGTTTTATCGCAAATTAACCAATTTTTGGAATACCTCGGTATAAATAATTTATTTTTCAATTTTTCTCTAAACAATCTTATTTTTAATTAAAAAAAATGGAACAAAAATTTTCCAGCTCATTTAATAGTGCCATGAATGAAAAAAGGTTAATTTTCTTTTTAACTTTTATTTTACTTCTTTCTGGGATGGCTACTGACATTTATATTCCATCGATGCCTGAAATAAAGCGTGAGTTGGCAACTACTGCCTCTCTTGTAAGCTTTACGATTACGATTTTTATTGTTTCATCTTCGATAATGGCACTTTTTGTATCAATGCTAGCAGATAGGTATGGAAGAAAAAAATTGTTATGGTATGCAAATATCGTTTTCATTATATCTGTTTTTGGTGCAGCTGCAGCTCCTGACATTTACACAATTATCGTTATGAGAACCGTTCAAGGAGTTGCATGTGCATTCAATTTCATAATAACCAGAATGATAATTAAAGATCTATTTCAACCAAAAAGACAGGTCGCAATCAACTCTATTGTTTTTACCGCGTTTGCAGTATCTCCAGGAGTTGCACCCATTGTTGGCTCTATAATAATCAGGTACCTTTCTTGGCGTTGGTGCTTTGTCTTTGAGGGTGTTTGTCTTCTATTTATGCTTTATGAAATTAGGCACTTTTTGATAGAAACACTTCAAGAAAAAAAATCACTACCAAAAGCATTAGTTTTTTTGGGAAATTATGCAGTGTATTTTAGCACAAAAAATTTTAACGGAGCCGTTTTTATATCAGCTTTTGCGTATGCAGGATATTTTGTTTATCTCACCGTTTCAAGCTTTATTTTGATTAATACATTTGGGCTAACACCACAATCTTATGCCTTTATTTTTGTTTTTTTAGCCTCTTTTTTTATTTTTGGAAATTATTTAATGAGGCTACTTGATAAGGCTGATATAAGGCACGAGAAAATTTTGCTTATAGGTGTTCTGCTTAATGTAATTGGGGCTGTTTTTGTGGGAATAGCCTACCTAAACATAGATTCTAAGATTTTTTCTGTTTTGTTAATTGTGATGGGAGCAGTTATTATGAGGTTTGGGCTAGGCTTCATTTTGGCTTTAGTTCAGATTATGGCTATGAGCGAATTTAAAAAAAGCGGTGGGCAAGCACTTGGAATTCTTAATTTTTGCCAATGTGCCGTCTCTGCTATTGCTGCAATCTGGGCAGCAACATTTATAGGCGATCTGTTTTTGGGATTATTTGTTACAACTATTACGTTTTCATCCATATCATTATTTCTATATTTTTTTATATACAAAATGAATATTAGATTTCTAAATATTAAATATAAATTTTTGCGTAAAGCTGTGAATAAAAATAAATTTAAACAGTTTTGAAAATACCTTAAAAGCTACAATTTTAATTGTAAAAAAATAAAATGAATATACCAAAAATATTTCTTATCGGCTAGAATGATACATTATTGGTTGTAAATGCTTTTATACCAATAACACGTTTTTAGAATAGCGTAATTAAATCAGAAAGACCTAAATGTTAATTTAAACAGTGAGATTATGTCTAAAGTAAAACATGTATTAACTGTCGATATTGGAACATTTACCATAAAAGTTGCTGAATTTGCCTGCCTTCCTAACAAGATAACCTTAGAATATTGTGAATGTGTTGAATATAGAGATGACTTGGGGAATGAAGACAAAATAAATTTGGTTAAAACTGCCTTTGAAAAGATATTAAACAAATACAAGTTTAAGGCTAAAAATGCATGTATTTCGATTTCTAATAACTTCGTTTTTACTCGTTTTGTCAAACTGCCTCCTACTCAAAATAAACAACAAAAGCTTTTGCAAATAGTAAGTTACGAAGCGAAGCAAAATATACCATTTCCAATTGATGAAGTAACATGGGATTATCAACTTATTGGAGGGAATGCAGCAGCAAGTGACGGACTGAATGCCATGTTTGTCGTTGTGAAAAATGATTTAATTGATTCAATTATAGGCATATTCGAGTCAAATAAATTCGATGTAAAATCTGTAGATGTATCTTCTACTGCTCTGTACAACTGCATGAGAGCATTAAAGTCTGTTAGAGAAATCCCTTCTCTTTTGATAAATATTGGGTTTCAGGTAACTACTATAGTCTTTTCGGAAAGTGGCAATACGTTCAGCAGAACTATTCCCATAGGCGGATATACAATAACGCAGCAGATAAGCAAAGAGCTATCTTTGACATCTGAACAAGCAGAAAATTTAAAGAGGAAGTTAGGCTCTGTATCTCTTGGCACTAATTATGGTGAAGGAGATTCAGAAGTCGAAAACAATATTTCTAAAATTATACGAAATGTTTTTATAAGACTTCACGGTGAAATTATACGTTCAATAGGAGTTAACAAAAGTAGACATGGCGGATCTGATATACAAAAAATTTATCTTGCGGGAGGCAGTTCTCTTATTAAGTATGTTCCAAATTTTTTTAGCGATAGATTTAAACTGCCTGTTGAATATCTCAATCCTTATGAAATAGCAGATATATCTCAAAAACTTAATTTGAAAGAAATTAATCAGGATATGCATATTTCTTCAGAGTTGATAGGGGCTGCTTTGAGATTTGCTGCAAAGTGCCCGATTGAAATTTCTCTTTTCCCTGAAAAATTCAAAAAAAAGCAACAGTTAAAAAAGAAGATTTTATTTTTTTATGCAATAGCAGCTGTCATAATCATAAGCCTCGGAATTGTATATTGGGGATTATCTTCTCAATTGACTTTAACAGATGAACTCATTAGTTCTAACCAGTTTTCTGTAAGAAGTATAGAAAAGGATATGAAGAACATTAAAGATGCAAGTAAAATTTTAAATGAAAAAGAGGCTGTTTACGATCAGATGACAGAAATGTTAAAACCTAGAAATGCATGGTTTGCGGTACTTAATAATCTACAGTTTTGCCTGCCTGATGATACGTGGATTATCAAGATGACTCCTGTAGAAAAAAATATGGGAAATGAAGCTGCTGGAAAAATAGGAAGGAACTTATTTTGGAATAAAAAACCTGATCTTTCTTTGACGGCTTCACAGGACGCAGGGAAGCCTGTTGAATATATTGAAGTGACTATTAATACTCTTGTTTTGAACAAAAATATGAAAGTGACACAGGCGGAAAGATTTAAGGAAAATTTGTTAAAAAACACTGTTTTTTCAAATGATGCAAAAGACATATCCATAGTGGATTATTCGCCTCCAGCTACAGATAAAAACAATATAAGTCGCGCACAAATACTTATTAAACTAAAAAATAAAATTTAAGTCATGTCGTTGAGAACATAGGTGATAGATTGATTAAGTTTGATGTTAAAATTTTTTTCAAAGAAAATAAAAAATTATGCATTTCTCTATTTATTGCACTATGTGTAATAATATTTTTTGTTTTTAAAATTTATGATGTCGCAAACAAACTGTCTGAATCTAGGATCAACTTAAATGATTTAAAGGAGAGGATAAATAGATTAAACATGTCTAGACCATCTCCTACTAAAGACAATCTTAATAATATAAACAAAGACATAAAAGAATTGTCCGATAATATCTCTGACATGCAGCCAGTTTTGGGGAATATTTATATAATGCCGCTTTATTCGTTTATAGATGTTTTGAATAAAGAAAAAATGTTGTCATTGGCACTGTCTGCTAGCGAAGATAAAGCCAAAACAACTGAATTGGAGAATACTATAAACAAAATAAAAAGTAAATCACCAAAAGAGCTTCATGATGAGTTTATTTCTGACTGGAATAAATTTATTGAAACTCAAAAAAAATCAGAAATAACGATGAGTAAAGACGAGATTTTTAGAAGATTTATCGTACAAGAAGGATATACTGAGGCAATGTTTGAATCTGCAAGAAAAGTTTTTGCAGAAAAATTATCTGAGTCTACTTCGTCTGAACTCGTTAACTTAATGACTGAAGAATTTATCCTTAAAGCTCTTGGTGTTCCTTTCAACATTACACCTGTTGGTGTTAAAAATTACACTGTTAATTTGGAGCAGCAGCTTAATAATACTTTAAAGTTGGCTAATGTTGCATTGCCAAACAGTCAAATAGTCTTATTTGATGAATTTACTACTGTTCCTACAAAGGAGCAGGTACCAAGCATACTTGAATATTGCACCTTTTTTGAAGATTTTTATGTGCGCATTGCTAAAAGCGAAGTTGAATCGATTGTTTCATACAAAAAGATCTCACCACTTCTCTTAAAACCTGCAAACAATTTTATCACTATAGAGTTTGAAATATCTATTGTTTCTCAACAAAATAAATTGAGAAAATTGTTAAATAATCTTCAGAGTGCGTACGAAGATAATAGGATATATGATGTCTCTTATTTGGATATCGCCAGAGTTGGAGATAATTCCGAAATAGAAAAAAATATGACAGTTGGTAAACAGCTTAAAGTTTTTTTTAGTGCTACAGATTTGCTGAAAACAACATTTAGAGTCAAATACATAGTCTATTCTGAAGCACATTAATTCATGAAAAATCTTAAATTTTTCATTGAGTTCCTTGTGAGCTTGGTGGTTAGAAATGTATAAATAATAAGCTTAAGGTTAGCTTACAATTAGGAAATCATGAACACTCAATTTATAAAAAACAATTATGAAAAAGTTATTCTTCTTGTAGTATTGATACTTTTTATCCTTTCTCTTTATTGGCTGATAGATATTGTGTCAGATTCAAAAAAACAGAGAGAAACAGGTACAAATATTGCAATCAATAATATGAAGTACAAAATAATTAATATTGAAAATATAAATTACAAAAAGATACTGTTAGAATACAGTGAGTTGTGGAAGGCTTCATCAAAAAGAGAAAAAAATGAACAAAATGAGTTTTATATTATTCCATTTACTGATTTTATGATTCCTTTTAAAATAGCTAGGAGTAATGCTCTAGGTTCTGATGGACTTCTGATTCCTTATGAATATTACGAATATGGATATGATCCCGTAACAAAAGAGAAAATAACTCTTGTTGCTGAAAGTACAGTTTCGACCTCTATGGATACTGATGCAGATGGCATTCCTGATTATGTCGAGAAGTTATATGGCCTGAATCCAGCAAATTCAAAAGATGCGCTCTATGATAAAGATGAGGATTCTTTTTCGAACATCCAAGAATATAAATTTAACCCTGAAGGCATAAATAATCCGTCCATCCATCCGCCTTTCATTTCAAGGTTAGTTTTGGAAAACATTGAAGAGACTAAAATTCCGCTAACTGTAAAAAAAATAATAAGAAACGGTGATAATGCTGACGATTGGACAATACAGGTCAATTTGATAATAGGTGATAATGCAAAAACCAGATTTTTAAAAATAGGCAGCACTATTGATTTAAACGGTTTGGTATATAGAATTACCGGTATTGAAGACAATGTCATTGAAAATCTTAATCCTAAGCTTAATGCTTTTGTGAAACATGATGTATCGAAAATTTTACTTGAAAATCAATCAGGCGAAGTAATAAAAGCTAAATTGAATGAACCTGTTTATGAACCAAGCAGATTAGCCACGTTTAAAGACATTTCTGATGGTAAGCTCATAAAGTTAAGAGTAAATAACAGTGTAGAGATTGGCAGTCTGAAATCGGGATTTGAGAAATATAAATTGGTTGCTATTGCTGATGATAATAATATTGCAGAATTTACAAATGTTTCTAATGATAAATTTTATGTAGAGAGAATACCAGAATATATACTACCATTAAAATAAAATTATATGCAGGATCTATGAACTCATTTATAAAAAAAACATCTTTATCAACATTGGCTTTTTTTACGCTCTCCATATTTACGCAGATATATGCGGAACAGATATCAGAACAAAATTCTCCAATAGCATCTTATATACATTCGCAAAAAACTGAAGACGAGTTAAAAATAAAAGATTTGTTGTCAAAATTGACTAAAGAGCTTGATGAAAATAACTTTAATGAGTGTGAATCTATTTTGACAAAATGTGAAAAGCTTGTTGATGGCTTGGGATACTCTGAACATGTTGAATCTATAAAATCAGAAATATCTTCAGAGAGGGTAAAGGTTTATTCAAAGTGGTCTGATGTATTGGAAAAAGAGGCTGAAGAGGCTTATGCCAAAGGTGAATGGGAAAAATCGATTACGCTTTCAAAAGAATCATTGGATAAACTTAAAGTTGTTGAGCTAAATGGCAATATTAACTCTTCTGCCGATAGATCTGAAAATATAAAAAAATCACTAAACGCACTCAAATCAGATAATTTTACAAAAGTAACAGCTATAGATTCTTCTTCACCTGATTTGAAATATCTTAATTATGAAGTTTCACTTCTTTTTACCAGGTCTGAAACTTACTATAATCACAGGGAGTTTGCGAAGGCAAGAGACTTATTAGAACAGATACTTGTTATGGAGCCGTATAATTATAAGGCCATGTATATGCTGAAATCTGTTTATAGTGAACTTTATAAAACTGCAATGGGGCGATCCAAAGCAGAACAGATAGAAGCTATTTCGGCTGTTACTTGGACCAATAATCAACCAATTTCGCCTCAAATTTCAAATGTAACTACCACTGTTATAGATGAAAGCAAGGAGCTTAAAGTTGACGAACTAAAAATGAAGATTCAGGAAATTATCATACCTAAACTCGATTTTGATAACGCAAATATTTCTTCAGTTATTACGTATATTAGTGAACAAAGCAAAATTTATGATAAGGATGCTGGTAAAGGAATAAACATTGTTCTCAGGTTGGACAGAGCAAGTTCTGAAGATACAAAAAAAATCACAATGAATTTGGATGATATACCAATCGGAGAAGCTATAAAATATCTATGTCTCGCTGCAGGGTTGACTTATAGAGTCGAAGAAAATGCTGTAATAATAGGAAATAATGGCGGCGAAACGGTTATTACAGAATTTTTTCCAATTAAATCAGGCTTGATAAACTCGATTATTTCTAATATTAATATTTCAAATGAGTCACTAATAGATAATCAAAATAAAACGAAATCATCAGAATTTGGGAAAAAAATAAATACTAATGCAAAAACAATAAATTCAACCGAATTAGAGACTTATTTTAGGCAGCGTGGTATTCCTTTTCCTACAGGAGCATCTGTTGCATGGGATAGCAAGACAAGTATGATTATTATGACAAATACGTCTGAAAATATAAGGAATATGGATGCTCTTCTACGTGAAATAGATATCGATATTCCGCTTGTCCTTATTGAAACTAAATTTATAGAGATTACAGAAACTGAACTAGAAGAATTATCCTTTAGATGGCAGCTTGCGGCTCAAACTAAGGCAAGCGGTTCAGATGTTTATATTAATCCGTTTAATCCAGCTACTCCTGGCGGAACCGATTACCAAGGGAATGATGCTTTGATGAGATATGTAGGTGGTGCAGATCCTATAGGTGCATTGGTTAATGAGCTTTCAAAAACAGCTTCAAGCGGATTGACTAATTTTAAATTTTGGGCCTATGCACTAGACAGAAGCGAAACAGCAGAAATTTTATCTTCGCCTAAAGTTATAACAAAAAGCGGATCAAAAGCTGAAATCCGCATGGTAAAAGAAGAGTATTTCCCTGAAACTTGGTCAAACCCCGAAATTGAAACTTCTTCGTCTACGTCCGATGTTAGCAGTATCTCTACCGTTTATACTTCACCTGAATTTGGCGATCCGACTGATTTAGGTATTAAACTTCAAGTAACTCCTATCGTGAGTCCGAATAATTATACAATTTACTTAGAACTCCATCCAGAAGTTATAGATCTTGTTGGATGGGATTATTATAGCTTTTTTATTACCGATGATGTTGATACCGGTGTAGCATCGGAGCAAACAGTAAAAATGCCAATAATTTCTTACAGAGATGTTGTTACAAAAGTAAAAGTGTATGATGGTGAAACGGTCGTCCTAGGCGGTATGATTACAGAAGATATGGAAAAAGTAGATGATATATATCCAGTGATTGGCGATATGCCTCTTATTGGCAGATTGTTTGCATCGAAATATGAAAATGCTGTAAAGAAAAATTTGCTTATATTTGTTACTGCAAGATTAATTAAATCTGATGGCAGCCCTATGAGGCAAAGTGAGAATAAATTGTTCGACTTTAATCGATAATGTAAAGTTGATAAAAATATAAAAATTTATCTGATTTCAGTGATTAATAATTCTAAATAATAATGGCGGACTTATAAAAAGAATGAAAAAAAAAGATTTAATCATGTTCTCACTTTTAGCTTCGGGCATGATACTATCTTGCCCACTTGGAGCTGATAGTGCAAATGTTGCAGATATTTCAAATAGTACTTCCATTCAGCGGCAAGAACGCGAATTGTATGCTCAACAGCTTACAGTAAAAGCTAATCAATCTTTTTTAAAGGGGAACTACGAAGAATCTCAAAATACTTATCTTGAAGCTATAGGAATATTAACAAAAATAGCACCAAGTTCAAAAGAAAATTTGTTGCGCATAAATTCCTTAAAGGATTCACTAAGCAATGTTTATCTTGTATGGTCAAAAAGCCTTTTAGAACAGGCAAAAAAACATTCGAATACAGGTGATGTATTAAAGGCAGAAGAACTTTGCAGACAAGCTATTGAAATGAATCCATCTATATCAAATGAAGCTAATAAATTAATGAAGCAATCTTCTGAGACTCAAAAACAGATTGTTAATACTAATTTAAGCAATATTAATAGGATTGACCCTTCCTACAAAGATAAACAACTTGAGATAGCAATACTATACGAACAAGGTAAACTCCTATACGAAAAAAGTAAATATGATAGAGCTAAAGAAAAATTCGAGAAAATCTTAGTTGCCGATCCATACAATTCGCAAGCGATTCAATATCTACAAATGGTTAATAAAAAAATTGCCGAAGCTGGTATTTATAGAACGGAAGTGACACAGACAGAACGTATGGCAGAAGTCGAATGGAATAAACTCACGCCTTTGCCATCTTATTCCATGAGTGGGGCAAGAGCAGATTACGGATTAAATCAGCCTATTTCAAAACAAAGTGATGAATCTAGGATACAAACACAACTGAATGACATCGTCATTCCGCACATTGTTTTTGAAGATGTTCCTATAAATGACGCAATACTTTATCTAAAACAAGAGAGTCAAAAGCTTGATCCTTCAGGCAAAGGAGTAAATTTTTTCCTTAGACTTGATCCTAAACAAGACACTATTAGTGAAGAAGCAGGTTGGGATGAAGAAACGGAAAATAAAGCTGCATTAGAAAGTACAAATCCTGCTGAACAATATCTTATTAGTATCTCCCTTCAAAATGTGACGTTAAAAGAAGCTATTAAATATATATGTCAGTCAGCAGGACTTAAATATAGAGTAAATGATTATGCAGTGGAAATAGCTTCGCCTGATGTTCCTTTTGGACAAATGGAAATCAGAGTACTTCCTGTAGAACGAGAATATTTTACGGCTGAAGTTAAAGATAATACTACTGCCGATTTAAAACAGTTCTTTATTGATAGAGGAGTTGCTTTCCATGAAGGTTCTTCTGTTGTTTATGACCCAAAAATAAGTCGTCTTATTGTCAGAAATACTCAGACCTCTATAGAACAAGTTCAAAAAATTTTAGATAATCTTAACACATCGCTGCCACAAGTTTCTATAACTGCCAAACTTGTTGAAATGGGACAACAGGATTTTGATGAACTTGGTTTTCAATGGGAGTTTTCAAAATATACTGCAAATGCAAGGTCATGGACTGTTAAAGAGAGTGGTGGAGATATAGATAGATATGCTTCTGACTATGATGTTGGAGGTTACGGAGAAGTAAGTGATAGAGCTTTTGGCGTAAAAGTTGTCAAAAATGATTTAAATATATCTTCTACAATTCATGCGCTGCAACAGAATAAAAGAAATGAAGTTTTATCTGCTCCTAGAGTTACCACTCTCAGCGGAAATAAAGCTGTAATCCGTGTGGTTGAAAATAGAGTATTCCCAACCGAATGGTCACAAGCTGAAACTGCCGAACTTGGAACTGGCGTAACTTCGACAATATCTTCTTTTCCTACTCTTACATTAAGTGATGCCACACCTTTAGGTGTTGTATTTGCCGTTACCCCTTATGTTAGTTCGGATCACTACACAGTAGATTTGGAAATAGAACCTCAAGTACAAAGTTTCGAAGGCATGCAGGATTACTCTTATGATATAGGAAGTAAAAATAATAAAATAGAAATGCCAATTATTACAGTAAGAAGCATACAGACAAAGGTACGCCTTTATGATGGTGAAACTGTGGTAATGGGTGGTGTATATGAAGATAAGACGACAAAAGTTGATGACAGAGTACCTATCTTTGGAGATATGCCGTTGGTAGGCAGATTTTTCCGTTCTGAAATTGAAAATGACGATAAAACAAATCTTCTGATTTTTACTCAAGTAACACTCATTAAACCTGATGGAAGCCCGCTTCGCCCATCAAATAACAGAGGTCTTCCTATTTTCTAATAAGTTGATTTGTTGTGATTTTTGAGGCTGTTAAAAATGGTACTCGGAGCGGGAATTGAACCCACGACCAATAGTTTAGGAAACTACTGCTCTATCCACTGAGCTACCCGAGCGTTTTCATAGCAAGTGTCACTAATGACTTTTAAATCTATTAGTTTTTCTTTAAAAGTCAATCAAATAAATGGATTTAGTTGAGGATAGAAAAACTGGAGCCAATGAGCGGAATCGAACCGCTGACCTGTTCATTATGAGTGTGAGTGCTTTAGCCTCAAAGTCGATTTAAATTAACACCTTATCCTACTTTTTTTATTCTAAAGTATACCTTATAATTACTTGTAAGGTTTAAAAGGGAACTATTAAAAAAAAGAGGCATTAAATGAGAAGGCGTAAAGGTGAAGGCTATTTATACAAACATTCAGTAAGTAAATACTATTATTTTCGTATACTGTAGATTCTGAAACAAAAAGCGTATCGCTCGGAGTTAAAGATAAAAAAACAGCAGAAGAAAAAGCTAAAGAATTAATTAAAGATTTAGACTTGAAAACAAAAGAAGAGTTTTTATATCATGTAGGAGAAGTAAAAAACTTAATATTAGAAAATAAAATAAAGCTTAAAGATGCTTGGGATAAATTTGCATTAAAAAAAACTGTTCACAAAAAAGATTGCAACAGTATAAAAAATATTGGCATGACTTTTTAAAGTTTCTTGATGATAGAATAATACACTTAGGAGAAGTAAGACAAATAGACGCAGATAATTTTTTAACCTCTTTAATAAAAAATAAAATTTCTGATAACTTGTACAATCAATATCTTTTAACATTAAATATGATTTTTAATAGTCTATTAGAAAATAAAAGAGATAATCCATTTAAAAAATTTGGGAAAAAAACAGTAATACAAACATCGCATAAAGAATTTACAAAAGAAGATGTTTTAAAGATTTTTACAGCTTTTGATAATCCTGATTTAAAAATAATTAATAAAGATGAAATGCGGTTATTGTTTCATATCGGTTGTTGGACAGGATTAAGGTTAAAAGATTGTTGTTTGCTTGAATGGGATTGTATTAATTTAGAGAAAGGGTTTCTTTCTGTTATTCCCAGTAAAACAAAAAAATATAACAAAACAGTGATTATTCCTATTCATCCAGTTTTACATGATGAACTAATAATTTTCTTTAAAATCAAAAAAAAACAAATATGTCCTTCCTGAAATTGCTAAAAGATATAACTATAATCCAACTGGTATTTCAAAAGACACAATAAAAGTCCTTAAATTTTGCGATTTTAACACGATTCTTAAAACAAAAAACAAAACAGTCAATCAGTATGGCTTTCACTCTTTCCGTCACACCTTCGTTTCTTTCTGTGCAAATGCTGGAGTGTCACCGTCCGTTGTTCAGTCAATTGTTGGACATGGCTCACCTGCATTAACAAAACACTATCCGCATATGTCAGAAGACGTGTTAAAAAATGCTATAAATACATTGCCAGTATTGAATGCTAAAAATATCAGCAGTAAAGAGATGCTGTTATCTATGACTAGCGAAAACTGGGAAGAGGTGAGAGATAAGATAGTAAGAAATATTTAGTACACTTCATCATGTGTGCCTATATCAATGAGAAGCGCTTCATCGTTAATTATTATAAAATCTAAAATTATTCGATATTGCAAATTAATAGAAACACTAAAAGAATTTGCAAATTTTCCTTTTAATTTGTGTAGCCGAAGCGATTTATGACGTGGATTAACTGCCAAGAGCTCTAATGTCTTAAAATATCTCTCTTTGTACGCAGGATTTTTTTTAAGGAAAGATAACTCTTTTTTTACATATTGATGAGTCCTAACTATTTGAGGCATTTTTCTAATTCCGCTATATGTTCTTCTACTGTCATTCTTACTACATTGCCGTTTTTATAGTCTTCTTTTGCTTGATTTATCGCATCGCTCAATTCAGCCTCTCGCAATTCATTATATCTTTCAAGGCTCATTGCGATGTATTTTGTTTTGCCTCTTTCTGATATGCCTATTTCTATATCCTTCTCTAGTGCTTTCTTTAATAAAGAAATGCCTTTAGTCTTTAATTCGTTTGCGGTGATAATCATGTTAATCCTCCTAATAGTATTATTGATAATGTTAATAATAGCACTATTGCATAATATAATCAAGAGTCTGTTTTATCTATGAATAGCGAGAACTGGCAAGAGTTAAGAGATAAGATATTAAGGAGTATTTAACGTTTTTTTACTTTGTGAACATTTCACTTAAAGTATCGCAGATATTATCTTGAATTATGCCTCTGATATGTGTGATTTTTTTTACTAGTCGTTTTTTATCAACAGCTCTTATATGGTCAAGCATTGCTTCGCCTTCTGTATCATTTACTTTCACTTTTACTCTCATTGGATAGTTCGATATTTTGCTTGTTAAAGGGACTATTATCACAGTATTCAAAACATCATTGAGTTCTTGGGGTGATACAACTATACATGGACGTGTTTTTTTTACTTCACTTCCTATGGTTGGGTCAAGATTGACAAGAAAAACGTCAAATCGATTAATTACCATATCCAATCCTCATCAGACGTATCATTTATTTCATCCATGAATGTAGGAGTAAAATCCTTATCAGCATTTAAGGCTATAAGTTTTTCCTTCCAGTCTTTACGTGGTGTCTCTTCTTTCGCTTCAATGATGATTTTATTTTCCTTTACTGTTACCTCAACTTTACTGCCGATATTACATTTTTCTCGAATCTTTCCAGGAATTATAATTCCCTTAGAATTTCCTATCTTCACTAAATTTAATGTTGTCATAATTGGTAACTCCTTTGGAGAATATTATAACATGTTATAACTCTTTTACAAGTGATACAGATATTTACATTGCACGTTCCCGTAGTTTGAGCAAAATGCTAGAAGAGGAAAAAAGAAGAAAAGCATTGATAGAATTTTTAGCATTGTCTTTTAAAAACCTTAACTTGAGCTAAATAAAAATAACAAGCAACGGATATATACCTTTAACAAAGTGGGTTTAGAAAAAATTAACGAAAAGCCAGTGCATTGATTGCTTTCTCCGAAAACTTTTGAAAGTTTAAAACAAGTAGTGTTTTTAACTTTTCTTTGTAATCCGGAATAGAATCAAAAAACATC
>ORMF010072248.1_pt1 | contig 58196 bp, 44 predicted proteins | sample 1779871 | NCBI WGS metagenome assembly ORMF01 (sample SAMEA104232316, study PRJEB22302) | groundwater metagenome | biome: forest; feature: aquifer; material: groundwater | place: USA | collected 2011-08-07 | depth 5.4 m | reverse complement strand
CGGGCGTCGATCCACCGCGCGCTCACGCGCGCGACTCCAGCGTTGCATCGAAAAGTGGACTACTTATTTCGTTACAGGCCCTAACTGGAGCCCATCGGATTGTCGCGGGCCAAAATGGAACTCCACGGAGCCGTACTTCCAGATGAGTAGGAGACGCTGCCTCCGCGCGAGTCACGATGCCTCGACATGAACGGGATCGAGTACCTCCACACCGCCCTACGTCGGTACTGCGGTGAACGAACCCGCGCCGGATGGTCCGAGTACGACGCACTCTGCCGGCGCGGGCTCGCCACCACCACGGGCGCGCGCGGCTTCTGCGACTACACGGACGAGGCGCGCCGGCTGTTCCCCCGCTACCAGGCGCTGTCGAAGGTCCTGGAGCAGCTCGAGGAGTTCGTCCCCGCGGACTTCGACTCCTTCGAGGACGCCAGGGAGGTCCTGGCGCTGATCGGGAGCCTCGACCCGGGTGCACTCCTGCAGATGAGGCACCCGTTGGAGTTGGAAACCGCCCGCGCGGAATGCGCCCTGTTCGCGGCGTTCGTGTGGGGGCTGACCGCGGCCGCGGTTGAGGGCACGGAGGCACTCCCGTTCCGCCGCCGCCTGACCGCGGGGGAGTACGAGCGGGTGGAGGCCCGGTTCGTCGCGCGGTGGGGGCAGTGGTACGGCGGCTGCTGCGATCTCCGGGGCGTGCCGCCACACATCACGCTCCACTGCGCGTTCATGGAGGAGCCCGGACGGCTCCCGGCGATCCGCTCCATCCTCGAACGGCACGGCGTCTCCCGCCTCTGGGAGCTGCGCGAGACGCGGTTCGGCTACGAGATCGACCTGCCGGACGCCAAGTTCCGGTACACGGGAGACGAGGGCTTCTGGACCTCCGACGGCATGCAGTGGATGATCTACTCCTCGCACGAGTCGTCGATCACGTTCGGCGGCGTGTCGCTCGCAAACGAGGTCACAGCCCGATGGCCGGAGTGCGAGTTGTATCGGTACCGGGGGTACGACCTCTCCAAGTACGATCTCCCGCAGGACGCGTGAGGGCCGCGAAAATGCCCGACCAGCGACGATTGCCTGGGCCGACAGGCGGCCAGTAGAATTGCCGTGGTCGCTCGGCGTGTCGGCGAATCCTGGTTCTCGGCCCCGCCGGGATGCGCGCCATCCTGGCACGCTATTACGGCGCCGTGCGAGCATCCTGCGCATCGCGCATTGTCCGTACTCTCGGCAGCTTGGCATCGACTCTGTCACATGTCGCCGACCGTCAAGGACTGGTTTGACTGCTTTAATGCGTCCGCGCCCACGAGGGATCTCGCGCGCCTGAAGGAACTGCTGCGCTCCGGCCACCTCGACGCGCAAGACGAGTGGGGATGCACGGGCCTCTTCCTCGCCGTCGCCTCCGACTGGATCGAGGCTGTGCGCGTCCTCCTGGAGGCGGGCGCAGACACCGAGCTGCGCCACTATCGCACAGGCGAAACGGCCCTTTACGGCGCCGTCCAGGGAAGGAAAGAGGCCATCGTCCGGGCCCTGCTCGGAGCAGGGGCTAGTCCCGACGCCGCCAACTGCTGGGGACCGACGCCGCGCTCGTGGGCGGCGCAAGCGGGGCTCGCGCACCTGTTCTCCGACCACCCCGAAGGGGCTCCGACCCTGCCGTCCCGGCGCATCCAGAACGCCGAGCACCTGGCCGATCATCACTTTCCGGATTTCCAGATTCCTGAAAGGGCCGAGCGCGAGGCGCTGGCGGTCGGGCAGGCCGTCGACATCCACGTGCACGGGCCGAGGAAGCCCGCAATCAAGGTGCGGATCCTTCGGAGGGACAGAAGCGGGGCGGCGACCACATACCTGGCCTACCTCGACCCGCCAGGCCAGGAGACCAACCTCCCCGAGGGCACGACCGAGGTGACATTCGGCCCCGAGCACGTCGCCACGATCTACCTCAAGCGGCCGTGAGCACATCCGCCCGCGCGGTCGGAATCCTCGATTTGCCCTCGCCAGGGGACCAGTTCGCGGCGCACGCACTCGACGTAGGGGGCCAGGGGGAAGCGCGTGCCACGCAGTTCGCGATAGATCCGCGGGATCCACTCCGCATCGACACGGTGCTGCCAGGAGTCGCGGTCCTCGTCCCAGCGGCTCCAGCCCAGGATCAGGTCGGCGAGTTGTCGCGACTGCCACGCGAACTCGGCCCTCTGCCTGTCGGAGGCGCGAGCCGCATCCACGGTCGAGAACTGGTCGTGTGGGTTGCCCGCGACGAGGGCCGCATCACGGGCCGCCAGATGGGCAAGGAAGCAGGGCCGCGCCCACAGCACGCGATGCTCCGAGCTGTCGCAGACCTCCCGTTCGCCGCGCGGCACGCCCGTCGTCCAGAGGACCCGCGGTTCGAGGACATTCGCCAAACACTCCAGGGCACACGCGATCGAGAACGCCGCGCACTCACCAGGAGTCCAGGCGCCGCCGAACCGCTGCCAGGCGGTCCGCCGGACCACGCGGCACCCCTCATTCCACTTCCACCAGGGCCTCCCGCGGAGCGACGCGGCCAACGACTCTGGAGGCGTACTCGTATCGAGCAGTGCGAGCACCGCAGCGCCGAACGCCTGACGCGCGCGCCTCTCCTCGTGGAACTCCGTCTCGAATGCGACGAGCGCACGCTCGGCGCAGGCGAGAGTCCACGCGACGATCAGCCGCGGGGGGAGGCCCGATTGGAGCGCACGGGAGAGTTCGGACGGAAACCCCGGCAGAATGGGCGCGGCGCGGAGCCCTGATCGCAGGTCATCGGAGAGCGTCCAGGGGTGCGCCGCGAGGGGATCGTATCTGAAGAGGGGGTGTGCGGGCGGCGGGGGGGAGAGGGCGATGGCGAGGGGGTGCCCGAGACTCGCCGCAAGGGAGAGCCGCGCGAAGTCCATGTCCCCCTCGTCGAGGCGGGCGCGAAGACCCGCAACGCCCGCATTGAGGGCCGCCTCCACGGAGGCGATTCCTTCGACCTCGCGCAGCTTGGTGCTCGAGGCGATCTCGGCGTCGGTCGCCGCGAGGTTGAGCTGCCTCGGACCGCTACATGTGCACACGCAGGAAGTCGGCTGCAGGAGTCGCAGGAGGCCCGCTGCGCCGTGGTACAGGATCGTGAACACCGGCCGAGCGATGTACATCTCCGCGAGCACCAGGAGCGCCAGGATGAGTCCCACGAGGGCGCCCAAGACTCCGACAGCGATGCGGTCGGGGACGCAGTGACCGGCACCCTGCGCGATGCCCCAGATAGTCCCGAGGCAGAGTCCGCCGAGCAGGAGGAGCAGGGCGAGCATCCCGATTCGAGTGATGCCGCAGCCCCTGTTCGCGTGCCGGTTCATTCGCGAGGCCCTCGCGCCGACGCGGTGTGAAGAAGTCAGCCTACGCCGTCCGCAGGCGTCGACGCAAGGGGCAATCCGCACAATGGCGCCGCGCGGGCCGGTCATCGGCGCATGAGCGCAAGCATCGCCGAGGCGAGTAGCCTTCGCCACGTGCGAGGGGCCGCTGGAGGCGGCGTGACGGTGGACAATGGGCGAATCCCCGCTCGCTCGGCCTGTTCAACGCCCCCAAGAGGGCGAATGGTAGTTGCTGTTCGAGGGGGGACGCGAATAGACGAGGCCGCCTTCTGGGTCCACATGGAGTTCCGGATCTGCAGCGAGCTTGCTCGACGCCCCGAGAAGGAACTGCGAAGCATCTGGTGCGACGGCATCGCCCCAAGTCACTTCTCCCCGGAGGGACGCCCACGCATCGAGGGCACCGCATGGATGGGCGTCACCGGGCAGGAAGAGTGAACGTTCACCCTCTTCGTCGGGCGCCCATTCCGCAGCGCCGGCGAGCTGGGTTGGGACAGGCTGCTGCCCAGGGAGGACGTGTCGGGCTGCAGGTGATCCCCATCCACTCCGCTTCGATGATGGGCAGCCACCGGTGTCCGCCTCTTGGCGTAGGTCGCGCCCGGCCGGCGTGGGGGCCCCGCAATCCGGAATTCGGGACCAGCAGGATCCTCGCCGAGGGCGCTCCGCGCCCGCGCCCGCGCCCGCGCCCGCGAAACGTTGCGCCCTGCCCGTCCCCCGTGCCCGTCCCCCGTGCCCGTCTCCCGTGCCCGTCTCCCGTGCCCGTTCCCCGTGCCCGTCTCCCGCGCCCGTTCCCCGTGCCCGTTCCCCGCGCCCGTTCCCCGCGCCCGTTCCCCGTGCCCATGCCCGAGGTCGGTGGCGTCGGGCACTGGCGGAGAGCGGGAACGGGATTCGGGTCACGGCCCCGCGGGCGCGGGCGCGGAGCGCGAACCCGAGCTCGTCCGCGTGGGGCGCGGAGCAGCTGTGTGGTCTTGGGAATCTCCTGGTCGGGCTGGCTTTCGCTGGAATTCGACCGGTGTACCGTGATGATCGACCCCTCGTGCAGGCGGCTCCCGATCCGAGTCTCGTCGTAGCCGCTCGGATTGACTCGCGCCCCGCGCCTCTTCTCGGGCGTCCCGGGAAACGTCCCCGAGAGGCCGTCCAAGCAGGCGGTGCATTCCGAGGCGGACCTCCACGTGCAGGGTCCCCCTGGTGGTTATGTAGGTGCACCTTGAATGTGTAGGTGCGCCCATGATTTCCAGTTGCGCCTTGCATTCATGCGCGGTATCCTGCAGGCGTGATGTCGAGAGGCCGCGACGCGACACGTGCCCGGACCCCGTTGCGCCCCGCTCCCGCGGGCGGGTGGGGGGACTACCTGACCGACGACGGCCGGTGCCTCGTACAGGTGAAGCGGCGCATCCACAGTGTGCGGGACCTCGCTGCCCTCGTCGTCGAGATGGCAAGGGGGCTCGCGTCCGCCCCCCCCTCCCGGCGCGCTTGCCTGGCCCTCGTCGACCCGCGGATGTCCCGCGAACGGCTCGAGGAGGAGTGGCGAGCGCTCGGGGGCCTCCTCCGGCCGAGCGTGAGCGGACGGATGGCCCTCCTGGTCCTTCAGCAGGGTCAGAGGTGGTCCATCCCGGAGGAGCCTGCCACCGCAGCCATAGGAGAGTCTCTGCGACAACAAGCCCCTGTGGAGCCGCAGCGGGCGCAGCCCGGGCTTCGGGCCCCTTCACGGAAGACGTTCGAAGTCCTGAAGGTCCTCGCCCACCACTGGATGCTCCGTCGGGGCCCGGTGGCGATCTCGGAGGTGATTCGGATTTCTGGCTGCTCCTACCCGACCGTGGCCGGGGCGCTCCGCGAGTGGCTGGGGTCCGGAGACCTGGTCCGTCACTCCAACCGCCGGGTCTCCCTGCGCACGTTCCCGAACGATGCGTGGGCGCAGGCCCTGGCACTCTCGCAGGCGTTCCGCAGCCCGATCGTGTTCTCGACCCGATCGGACCGGCCGCTAGACCTGCACGACCTCCTGCGGCGGCTGGAGCTCTCCGGTCTGCCCGGGGTCGCACTCGGGGGCATCGTCGCGGCGCGGCATTGGGATCCCCTCTTCAACCTCCATGGGCTGCCGCGCCTCGACCTCTGCGTCCACGCCCCGTCCGGGGACATTCCGCCAGAACTCCTCTCGCCGCTGGATCCCGCACTGGCTCCCGCCGAGGGCCCGCGGGCAAGCGCAGGGATCGTGGTGCACGCGCTGCGGAGACCCGAGTCCTTGTTCGTGCCGCGCAAGGGCTCCAGGGTGCCCGTCGCGGACCCCGTGGAGACGCTCCTTGACCTCCACGAGCTCCACCTGACCGAGCAGGCGGACGAGATGGTCCAACGTCTCGTTGCCGAGGAGCCCCGATGACGCGCCTGGACCCGGTCCGGTTGTTCCAACGACTCGCCATGGAGCTGCCCTCCCGGCTCCGAGCGCACGTCGTCGTCGTGGGAAGCCTGGCTGCGGCGTACCACTTCAGGGAGAAGCTGACGGGCGGCGCAGTGAATACGAAGGACGCAGACATGATGATCCATCCTGCGGGCGACGCCGGGTCCTGCCGCCGGCTCGCGACTCGCCTCCTCGCGGATGGATGGAGGAGGAAGGACAACTGTCGGCCCTCGCCGAGTCCGCGCCCCGCGAATGGGCTGGCGGCGATCCGTCTCTACCCGCCCGAGCACGAGGACTACTTCGTCGAGCTGCTCGGCGTCCCTCGGGCTGGGCAGAGGCACAAGAGGGTCTGGTTCCCGATCCGCCTCCGCGACGGCTGGTATGGGCTGCCGCAGTTCCGATTCCTGCGGCTCGGGATCCACGGGCGTCGGCGCGCAACGGAGGGGATCGAGTACGCCTCTCCCGCCATGCTCGCGCTGTCAAACCTGCTCGCGCACAAGAAGGTCGGTCCCGAAACCATGAGCATGCTCTACCGGGGGCGGCAGATCCGTCGCGCGGCGAAGGACCTTGGACGCGTCGTGTCGCTCGCGTTCCTCGCCGGTCGAGCAGAGACGGAGGAGTGGCATGAAGAGTGGCTCCGAGCCGTGCGGGTGTGCTTCCCTGCGAGGTGGCGACCATTGGCCCTCGGCGCGGGCGCCGGATTGCGGGAGCTGCTCTCAGACGACGTGGTCATGCAAGAGGCGTGGCTCACGCTGGAGGAGGGGCTGCTGAGCGGTCTGAACGTGACGCTTGGCGACCTGCGGGACGTCGGAGCGAGGCTCCAAGTCGACGCGATCGAGCCGATGCGCAAGGCTGCTCGCAGATCCTGAGGCGCGACTGGAGCCGTCTCCGAGCCGGGTGGGCACGCTATCTCCAGCGTTCGGCGTGTCTTACGGGAAATCGGGGCGAGAGGATTTGAACCTCCGACCTCTTGGTCCCGAATCGCTTCCATAGACTCGGCCGGCGGCCCCGAAGGCCTTGCCCCGCCTGCTTCTATCTGCTTCGGGCATCGGACGCAATGAAAAGCAATCCTGAGCGGGAAATTGCGGAGTTACGCGAGGGTCAGCGAGCCAAAGGGGTACAAGAGGGTAGAGCGAGTGAGTTGGTTGTGTGAGTGATCCGCGGTTTCGCATCGCAGAGTCCCGCCCCCCTGCCCACGCGGATCGTTGAACTTCCGTGGAGCGTGCGACGCGACGAATAGAATCGACCGTGTTGCGTCCGCCTACGCGGTTCCCTTCGTGAGGATCAGCGCGTGAACGAGTTTCCCGCGAACCCTCCGGACTGTCCCGCCCCCCTCTACGGGCACCTCGACCGCCTCCCCGCCCGCAACCGGGGCGGGCTTTCGTGGGGCTGCGTCCCGCCCGTCTCCGCTCCCCTCTTCCGAGTCCCGACGGGCCCTGGAGCGCCGCATGAACCGTACTCGGTGCCCTGTGGTTCAGGTACCATGCTCTCCGAGTGGCGAGCCCCAGTTCAGCCGTCGAGGGAGACCATCGGGTGCCGAACCCGTTGAGACTTGAGGAGTGGCGTTTCGTAAGGCGCGAGGTCGATCCTCTCGCCTTCCTCGCTGAACTTCGACGCGGCGAGTCCATCGGCGTCTTCATCGACGACAGCGGTTCCCCGGGCGTCGACGGTGCAAACGGCTGGAGCGAGGAGAATCGCCCCGTATGGGTCGCGGTCGTTGTCCCTCCCCGAACCTGCCCGAGCGTGCTGACGGAGTTGACCGACATCCTCACCGCTCTCCGTGAGGAGACGAGAGCGACGGAGTACCACTGGGCGGACATCCTTGGCGGTCGGAAGGAGTTCAAGGGGTTGGCGCCTGCTCGGAAAATCGGCCTGTTCAATGGCATGACGCGGATCTTCGAGAAGGTCCGCTTCCCGCTGGTTCTGCAAGGCATGAACCCGGACTGCCTCAAGAAGCTCCGCCAGACGCTCGGCCTGTCGGATCGTTTCGGCACCTTCTGCCTGGAGGATCCCCGTCAGGCCGCGCTCCTCTTCCTTCTGCTGCGGGTCGTGAACCTACTCACCGAGGTCCACGAGAAGGCGCCGTTCCCCGCTCGGGTCTTCGTCGATGGGAGAGGCTGGCCGAAGGGCCATGCGTTGGTGATGCCCGGGACCGACGGAGTGCTCGTGGGCGGCCAGGTCTGCTTCGCCTCGTCAAGGGTCGTCGAGCCGCTCCAACTCGCCGACTTCGCCGCGTTCATGCACAACAGGGCCGAGAAGCGGCGGAAGGGCGTGGCGGCCAAGGGCGCAACAACTCGGTCCATCGATGACGCCCTGGCGAGCATGTACAACCGGATCCGTCCCCTGATCGTCACCTGCTCGAAGCTGATGCTCCAGCTTGAGGGCGTGCCAGGAGCGGATCGGCTGTCGGAGATTCGACCGTCGTGACGCGTCCAGAATTGGTGCTCGAATGGGTCGGGCCGCTCGCCCTCCTCGGCCGCGGGGCGGCGGGCTTCGAGGGAGACTCGGCCTGCGACGCATCCGGCGTGTACGTGCTGGGCGTGCCGACGCCCACAGGCTTCCTCCCGTGGTGGGCGGGCGTCACGCATTAGCAGACATTCCGCAAGCGCATGTTCCAGCACCTAACCGAGTTCCTGAACGGAGGCTACGAAATCCTCGACGTCGAACGGATGATCGAGACGGAGAAGGTCGTCCGATGGAGGGGGGGCTACTACTGGGGCGGCGCGAGGCCCGCGCACTGGGAGTCCATTCGGGAGTTCGTCGCCGGTCTCCCGTCGCTCGCAGGGAATATCCAGAGGCTGCTACAGACGCTTCACGTCCTCCTCGGTCCTGTCGCGACCGACAAGCGCATCCTCGAACGGATCGAGGCAGCCCTGATGGCCTCGCTCTTCGGGTCGTCACCGGAGCAGCGCGTCTTCTACAGCAAGGCGATGCGTCTCTCCCCGCTCAAACCGCAAGAACAGGAGGTCGCGGTGGACCTCCGCTTCCCCTGCGACGTGCGCGGACTTCCGCCGAAGCTGGTCGTGTAACCCCGTGCAATAAGGGAGCCGCCGTGCCGCCGCACAGGGAGATTCGCGCCGACTACGACGACCGCGCGATGGTCGTCTACCAAGCGTACCGCGAGGAGATCGCCTCGCGCGCTGTGCAGGCGCAGCGGTTCGTCGCGCCGTTTTCGTATGCGCGCATGACGTGGATCAAGCCGTCGTTCCTGTGGGTGATGGAGCGGTGCGGGTGGGCGACGAAGCAAGGGCAGGAGCGCGTCCTCGCGGTCCGCATCACGCGCGACGGGTGGGAGTCCGCCCTGCGACAGGCGGTGCTCTCCGACCGCGCCGGCGGGGACGCTCCCGTCCGCGTGCAGTGGGATCCCGAGCGGGATGTCCGCGGCGGCAAGCTCGCGCACCGCTCGATCCAGGTCGGGCTCAGCCCGGCGATCATCCGAGCCTACGTCGAGGAGTGGACCACGGAGATCCTCGACCTCTCCGACCTCGTGGCGCGGCTCCGAGCCCTCCGCGATGAGGCGCGGTTCGAGGAGGCGGAGCGCCTCCTGCCCATTGAGCGCCCGTACCCGACACCCGAGGACCTCCGCTGCATCCTGGGGATGGACGAGGGGTAAGTCAGTACGCCGCGCCGCACCCACGCCTGCTCCGCTGGACGAGTCAGTGAGTCCACGTATTCGTGGCGGGGTGCTCCGCCGGCCCGCCCGAGCGTGACACTCCCGATCGGAATCACCTGCTCCCGCTCGTCCCCCGTTGCGGACACTCCCTCTCGAAAGTAGAATCCCCGCCTCATCCGCCAAACGACGAGTCCATCGCGAGCCTGGACGCCGGGCCGAATGGCACCCGATCAAGACAGGGACAACGGAGCGCGGGCACCATCATGACGACGCAAAGGCCATCGGACGCACGGAGGCTGATGGAGATGGCCGTCGCCGAGATGAGGAAGTCCGTGCCTGAGCGCCGCATGGACGGGAAGGAGAGCCCGCGTGTCGGCGTAGTCCTGAGGACGCCCGACGGCACCGTCGTCCGCGGCCACCGCAGCGAACTGCGCGATGGTGACCACGCCGAGTTCACCGTCCTGGAGCGCAAGTGCCGCGACTGGCGACTGGACGGCGGGCTCCTCTTCTGCACCGTGGAGCCCTGCGCCCCCGGCTCGCGGCGCCACCCCAAGCTGCCCTGCGCGGAGCGCATCGTGAACGCCCGGATCAAGGAGGTCTGGGTCGGCATCGAGGACCCCGATCCCTCGGTCGACCGCAGGGGCATTCTGTACCTGGAGGAGTGCGGTGTGACCGTCCACATGTTCGACTCCGACTTGCAGGCCAAGATCCGCGCCGAAAACGCGACCTTCCTCAAGCAGGCGCTTGAGCGTGCCGAGAACGCCAAGCGTGGGCCGGCCGTCGCTCCGTCGCTCTCCATCCTGGAAGCCCAGGCCAGGAATGCGACGATGGACGACCTTCGGCCGGAGACCCTCAAGGCGTACATGAGGAGGCTGGGACTCCGAGGAAGCACGGAGCCGGCCGATCTCCGCCGAATTCTAGAGCGCCAGGGCCTCGTCGTGAAAGGAAGGCGGGGCCTCGTCCCCACGGGATTCGGTCTGCTGCTCTTCGGCGATAGGCCCAGGGACACCTATCCCCAGGCGGGCGTCATCGCGACCGTTCGGTACCCTGACGGGACCGAGGACTCCCGGAGCTTCGACGGGCCCCTCGTCGAGGTGCCGAAATACGTCGAGGACTGGCTCACGCGCATGCTGCCCAGCTCGATCGACCGCTCGCACATGGTGCGGACCGAGCGTGAGGCGGTCCCGTTTGAGTTGGTGCGAGAGGCCCTCATCAATGCGCTCCTCCACCGGGACTACGAGATCGCCGGTGCCAAGTGCCAGATCCTCGTCACGTCGGATGCGATCGTGGTGCGCAGTCCGGGCGGTCCCGTCTCCCCGATCACACTTCCGCAGCTTCAGGCGCTCACCGCGCCGACCTTGAGCCGGAGTCCCCGGATCCACTATGTGTTCCGGCTGATGGGGCTTGCCGAGGAAGCCGGCCTCGGGATGGCCACGCTCCGATCCGCTTCCGCGAAGCACGGCCTCCCGGCGCCGCAGTACACGTTCGAGGATCCATACCTCGTCCTGACGATCTTCCGGAGCGCGGAGAGCGCCGCCCGGGGTCTCGCTGGCGAGGCGATCGAGGAGCTGAACGCCGACGAGCGCCGAGGTTGGCTCTTCCTCGCGGCGCGATCCGGCACGACGATGGCGGAGTACTCGAAGCGGATGGGGTTCGAGCCCCGCAAGGCGCAGCGGCACCTTCGACGGTTCCTCACGCTCGGGCTCGTCCGGCGGACCGGCGCGGCGCGGGCTACCAAGTACGAGGTGGTCCGTCGGTGATGGCGGCAGCCATCCCGGCGAACCGTCGTAATCCTGGGGATGTCCCCACCACTCCGCGAATCGCGTCAAGTATCGCGACAATGTGTCGCGATTCGGCCAGGCGCGATGGGACGATGTGGGACTCCTCAGAGGCTCCGCGGATGCGAAGCCAAGCGACTACGACGCCTGCGAGCGCACTCCGTGCGAAGGATGTACCAGACGGTACGGGCGTGCCACCTGCCGCCAAGCGCCAAAGGGGTATGAATACCCTCTGGCACGCCATCAGAGCCGCCTCACCGGAGTCCGGTGGGTACGCTATCTAGTGCGTGCGGCGTGTCTTATGGAAATCGGGGCGAGAGGATTTGAACCTCCGACCTCTTGGTCCCGAACCAAGCGCTCTAAGCCAAGCTGAGCTACGCCCCGTTCCGTTCTTGAAAACTGCGATCGCGACGAATCGTTCATTCGGCGGAGACGTCGATCCCCCATCCCTGCCGGCCCACCAGCTTCACGAAGGCGCACTGGCACAATGCCAGCTCCTCGACGCGGTCCCCCCGCCTCCGTATCTCCATCAGCCGCTGTACGTTCTCGCCGCCGACCGGGATCACCAGGATCCCCTCCGGCCCGAGCTGCTCGACGAGCGCCTTCGGCACCTTCGGCGCGCCCGCCGTCACCAGGATCCGCTCGAACGGCGCCTCCTCGGCCCACCCGAGCGACCCATCCCCAATCCGATACCGGATGTTGCGGTACCCCATCCCATCCAGCCGCTCTTGCGCGGAGGACGACAGGTCGGCAACCCGCTCGACCGTGAAGACCGCCCGCGCCAGCTCGGCGAGGATCGCGGCCTGGTAGCCGCTTCCGGTCCCGATCTCCAGGACCCGCTCGTTTCCCGTCAGCGCCAGCCGCTCGGTCATGTAGGCGCACATGTACGGCTGCGAAATCGTCTGCGCCCCGCCGATTGGGAGCGGGTGGTCCTCGTGGGCGCGCTCCACGTCTTCCACGCGGACGAACTCGTGCCTCGGAACCCTGAGGAACGCGTCCAGGACTCGCCGGTCGCGGATCCCGCGCACCACGAGCTGCTCGCTGACCATCGCCTGACGCGCAGTCGTGTTCACGCCGGACCCCCTCGGGCGAGAACGGCACATTCTATCGATCGGGACGCGACATGCAAGGATCCGCGCAAGCCATCGAGCCCTGACGCGTGCCGCGACGGACGAACTCGGCCTCGAGGCGGGATAGGACCTCCGACTTCGTGCAGCCCCAGAGCGGCGCGAGCACGTACGGCCCGTCCAACTCCCCCACCAGCCGCTGGATGCTGACCCTCTCGGGCAGCCGCTCCAGGAAGTCGCACGCGAGCCCGACGTACTCGTCCAGCTCCATCACCCGCACCTCGCCGCGGCCGTACTGGTCCTCGATCACCGTGCCGGGGCAGACGTAGAGGTGGTGGACCTTCACCGAGTCGATGCCAAGCCGCCCCAGCTCGACCGCCGTCTCCCGCATCCCGTCGGGCGTGTCCCCAGGGAGGCCCAGGATCGTGTGCGCGACCAGCTCGAACCCACGCCCCGACGAGCGGCGCAGCGCGTCCGCGAAGTCCCCCCACGTGTGCACCCGGTTCGTGCGGCGGTTCGCTTCGTCGCTCATCGTCTGCGCGCCCATCTCGAGCCAGACCCGGACGCGCGACGTGTAGGATTGCACCAGGTCGAGCACCGGGTCGGGCACGCAGTCAGGCCGCGTCCCGATCGAGAGCCCCACCACCTCGGGGAACGAGAGCGCCTCGTCGTACAGCTCCTTGAGCCGCGGGACGGGGGCGTAGGTGTTCGAACTCGCCTGGAAGTAGGCGATGAAATGCTCGAACCCCTTCGGGCGGTACCGCTCGATCCCCCGGCGAATCTGCTCCGCGATGGTCGAGCGCTCCACCCTCGCGTTCGGGCTGAAGCTCTTGTTGTCGCAGTAGGTGCAGCCGCCGAACGCCAGACTGCCGTCCACGTTGGGGCAGGTGAACCCCGCGTCGAGGGGGATCTTCGCCACCTTCCAGGGGAAGAGGCGCTTCAGGTGTTGTGAGAAGGGGTTCCAGCGCATCGATCGTCAAGTGAGTGACGGGGAATGGTACCAGAGGCGCCCGCGGGCCGCCAGTTCAGCGACCAGCGATCGGAAACCGATGGATCCGGTCTCCGGCTTGCAATACAGTAGAGGCAGGTCCACGGGGGGTCCCACGAGGAGGCCGTCATGTTGCGCTACCTGGCGATTGGCGGGGCCAGCTTGCTGGTCCTGGCGCTGCTGTCCATCGCCGCGTCGGCCGACACGGTGCGCCTGAAGACCGGCGGGACGATCGACGGCATCGTCGCCGAGGACGGCAACGACTACGTCATCGAGGTGCCGTTCGGCACGATGCGCGTCGGCAAGGAGCTGGTCGACTCCGTGGAGAAGAAGGACACGCCGTTCGCGGACCACAAGCGCCAAGCGGCCGCGCTCGCCGACGACGACGCGGAGGGCTGGACGAAGCTCGCCCGCTGGGCGCAGCGCAACGACCTCCCGACGCTGGCCGAGGAGGACTTCGCGCGCGCAATCGAGGGGAACCCCGACCACGAGGCGGCGCGGAAGGCCCTGGGGCACGAGAAGATCGACGGCAAGTGGCTCACGCACGACGAGGCGATGGCGGCCCGCGGGATGATCCGCATGGACGGGAAGTGGGTGAGCAAGGAGGCCGCGGACCTCATGAAGGCGCTCGCGGAGGCGAAGGCGCTGGAGGCCGAGGCGCGCGAGGCGGAGGCGCGGGCCCGCGAGGAAGAGGCGCGCGCGGAGCGCGAGTCGCAGCGGGCGGAGCAGGAGACGCGCCTTGCGTCCCTGCGCGAGCAGGAGGCGCAACGGCGGGCCTCGCGGCGCCGCTCGTACTACGACGACTACGGCACCTACTACGGCGGCTACTACCCGTACCGCAGCACTGTCCTCTTCTACCCAGGTCGCTACTACTATCCGTACGGCGGCAGTAGTGGCTGCCACGGGGGGACGCCGTACTACGAGCTCTCCGACGGGCACGGAGTGACGATCGAGCAGTCAGGCGGTCAGACGCAGTGGGTGCACCACAGCGGCGGGTGCTACAACGACCAGCACTCCACGATCCACAACTCCGGCGACGGCCACATCGTCGACGAGCAGATCGTGAACGGGCGGCAGCAGCTCCTGCACAGGACGGCGCCGGGAGCAGATCCCGACATCGTCATCCAGCATCGCTGAGCGGGCGCCGAGCGGGATCGGGGCCGCGCCCTGACGAACGACGGTGGGTCTCGATATCTGACATCTGATATCTGAGGTCTGATATCAGATATCCACCTCGTTCGCCGCGTGTTGCCATGCGGCCCTGGCGCGGCTCTACGCGCCGCGAGCCCTCACCATATCTGATATCAAACCTCAGATGTCAGATATCAGATATCGACGTCGCCTACTTCGGCGTCTCGTCCTCTCCGTCCTTCGGCTCGTCCTCGTCCTTCGGGGGCTCCTCATCCTTGGGCGCCTCTTCCTTCTTCGTCGCCCTCTCCGCGGCGAGGTCCGCCGCCTGCTTCTTCGCCGCCTCGATCGACGCCTTCACCGGCCCCGGAGGCAGCAGGAAGCTCGGCGCCGCCGGCTCCGCGCGGTTCATCCGACCCAGCAGGCGCCGCAGCAGCCGGCTGTTGCCATCGCCGCTCTCCTCGTCCGAGGCGACCTGCACGTCGCCGATGATCCCCGCCACCTGCCCGTCGGCCGTGAACGCCGGGAGCGCCGCGCCCGCCATGTCGCCATCCACGAGCCACGCCGTGCGCGGCTTCGCGATCTTCCCCGTCACCTTCGCCTGCACCACGTACGGCGCGTAGTCGTACCCCTTCTTCAGCCGCCCGACCGCGAGCAGCCTCTGCCCCACACCGAGCTCCGCCGCCCCGTCGAACGAGACCGCGACCAGCGACCGGTCCCCCAGGTCCACGATCTGCACGAACGCCAGGCCCAGCTTCGTGTCGGTCGCCGCGAGGAACCCCTCGTACTCCTTCTCCTCCTGCTCGATCACGACCTTGAACTCCGTCGGCGTGACCTTCATGTCCACCCCTCCCTGCCCGCTCGCCGAGAGGAGGTCCTTCATCCCGCTCGTGTCGAACGTCGCGTTCGAGATCATGACCAGGCCGGTCTCGTCGACGACCACGCCCTGGACCTCCGTGCGGGACTCGGTGCTCTGGGACTGCCCGCCCATCGTCACGTCGGTCTGCGTGACGACCTTCACGGTCGCGATCCCGGGGGCGACCCTGGCGAGGAGCTCGGGCATCCCCGACCCCTCGTCCGCGAAGGACGGCAGGGCGACGAGGAGGGAGAGGACGACGAAACGACGCAGCATGGGGCGGCTCCTTTCAGCCTACTTGGACTCGGAGACGGTCGACCAGTCGGGCTCGACGAAGACGAAATGCGTGCGGTGCTCGCGGCGGACGTAGAGGTCGACGACCTTGGGCCTCCCCGCGTGGACGGCCTCCATCGCCTTCTCGAAGGAGGCGACGTCGGTCACTTCGCGGCCGCAGACGCCGAGGAGCAGGTCGCCGACGTGGAGGCCGGCCATGTTCGCCCACCCGCCCATCGGCGCGTCCGCGACGAGGACGCCCTTCGTGCCGGGCTCCCAGCGGTTCTGAATGAGGTCGATGAAGGTGAGGTCCCGGACGGTGAAGTCGAGCCCCTCCTGCTCCGACTTCTTCGCGTCGACCACCGCCGAGGGCGTCGGCTCCATCGCCACCGCGATCTCGGTCTTCGCGCCGTCGCGGAGAACGGTGAACTTCGCCTCGTCGCCGGGGGAGAGATCCTCCACGGCGCGCTTCAGGTCTTCCTCGTCCTGGAGGCGGCTCGCGGTCAGGTCCTCGCCGTTCAGCGCGACGAGGACGTCGCCGGCCTTCAGCCCCGCCTTCGCGGCCGCCGTGCCCGGGAAGACCTCGGTGAGGCGGTACCCCTTCGTCCCCGGAATCCCGAGCGCCTTCGCGATGTCGGCGGTGAGGACCTGCGTCTTCGCGCCGAACCACGCCTTGGCCAGCTCGCGACCCGAGGTCTTTTCCTTGTCCTCGGTCGGCTTGATCACGGTCACCAGGTCCTCGTCCTTGCGACGGAAGGAGACGAGGGCCTCGTCGCCGTCCTTCACCGCGTCGAGGGCCTCGGCGAACGCGGCGAGGTCGCTGATCTGCTTCCCCGCGACGGAGAGGATGACGTCGCCGGCATCGAGCTTCGGCCTCGCCTCCTCGAAGGCCAGGCCCGGGCGGAGGCCCGTGACGACCACGCCCGCCGTCGACGGATAGCGGCGCACGAGTGCCATCGGGCCCGTGATTGCGCGGGCGGTGACGCCCATGCGCGCGAACTCGCGCTCCTCGCCGAGGAACTTCTCCATGCGGGCGACGGTCGCCTTGACGACGCCGGGCTCGCCCCCGCGCTCGAATTCCACCGTGATCGTCTTCCCCTCGGGCATGTCCGCGATCCGCTCGTAGAACGGCGGGACCTCCTCGAAGAAGCGGACCTGGACGGCCTGGCGATCCAGGGTCAGAAGGAGGTCGCCAGGGCGGAGGCCGGCGGCCTCGGCCGGCGACCCGGGCGCAATGGCGGACACGAGGGCGCCGGTCTCCCTGCCGAGCTTCCCGACGGGCAGGACGGACAGGCCGAGCCAGCCTCGGCGGACCTCGCCGTAGGTGAGGGCCTGGTTCAGGACCTTCGCCGCGATGTTGGAGGGGATGGCGAAGCCGACGCCGGATCCGCCCAGCTCGTTGATCCCGACCACCTCGCCCCGGAGGTTGACGAGGGGGCCGCCCGAGTTGCCGGGGAGGATGAGGGCGTCGTGCTGGATCCAGCGGGTGAAGAGGCCGGTCTTCTCGCCCTCCCCGAGGTCCATGTCTTCCATCTCGGTCCCGGTGAAATCGGTGAAGACGCGCTCGGTGTTGGAGACGATGCCGAGCGTCATGGAGCTGGAGAGCGTGAGCGGATTCCCCATCGCGAGGACGTAGTCGCCGACCTGGAGGGCCGCGGAGTCCCCGACGGTGGCGAACGGCACGGGGATCGTGGGGTCGATCCGCTTCTCGAGGAGGAGCTTGAGGACGGAGAGGTCGGTCAGCGGGTCGTGGGCGACGACCATCGACTCGATCGTCTCGCCGGTGGGCAGCGTGCAGGTGATCCGCGTGGTATTCCCCGCGACGTGGAAGTTCGTGAGGACGTGCCCGCCGGGGCTGACGATGACGCCGGAGCCCGCCGCGGGGGCGTGGGTGACTCGGCCGTTGCCGAACTGCTCGACGACGACGGAGATGTTCACGAGGGCGGGATAGACCTTCTCCTTGGCGAAGTCGATGTCGCGGCGGAGCGCGTCGGCCGCCCGGTCCTGGGCGATGGCGGCGAGGGGCGCGAAGAGGAGAAGGGCTGCGATGCGGCTGATCACGGTAGACCTCCAGGTCGGCTGAAGGAGAGGAGTACGCCCGCCGCGGCCCGGCGTTTGAGGGCGGCGGAAGGCGGCAGAGGATACACAAGGGCCGGGCCGGACGCAATGGGGGATACGGGCGGGCGTCCGAACGGCCCCGGGCGCGAGATCAGGTCCGATGTCGCAATCTGAGGCCTTCGAACGGATATCTGATATCTGACATCTGAGATTCGATATCAGATATGTGCCCTCGAAGGTCCGCTCGGGTCAGCTTGCCGCAGCCGCTCAGGGCCATCGCGACCAGACGATTGCGCCGGGCGGGAGGCGAGTCGTAGAATACGCTTGTCTGGGAAATGTCCCGTCCCAAGAGGACGAACCCGATGCCTCGCGTGACACTTCTGCTGGTCCTGCTGGTCGTCTCGGCCGCCCGGGCCGACACCGTCCGCCTCCGCACGGGGGGGACGATCGAGGGGATCGCCCGGGACACGGGGGAGACGATCGTCGTCGAGACGCAGTACGGGACGATGGAGATCGGCAAGGAGCTGGTCACCTCGGTCGAGTGGAAGCGGACGCCAATCACGGAGCACAAGGAGCGCGCCACGCTGCTCCCCGACACGGACTGGGAGGGCTGGCTGGGTCTCGGCCGCTGGGCGGACGACCAGGGGCTGGAGGCGCTGGCGAAGGAAGACTACGAGCACGTCATCGAGATCGACCCCGAGAACCCCTCCGCGCGCGCGGCCCTGGGGCACGAGAAGGTGGACGGCCGCTGGATGACGCACGACGAGGCGATGGCGGCGAAGGGATACGTACGGTTCGAGGGGGCGTGGATGACGCCGGAGGCGGCAGCGTCCGCGAAGGCGCAGCGGGAGCAGCAGGAGGCGGAGCGGAGGAAGGTCGAGGAGCAGTGGCGGGTCGAGCGGGAGCGGGCGGAGCTGGACGCGGCGATCGCGCGCATGGAGCGGGAGCGCAAGATCGAGGAGGAGCGGCAGGAGAACGCGGAACAGGCGCCGCAGACGGGCTGGACGATCCTCATCTACGGCGGTCCGGCGCCGGGGCAGGGGATGCAGCGCGGGGTGGCCTCGTACGCCCCGGGGTACCGGCCCTTCTACCGGACGGAGTACAACTACCGCGGGAGCACGTTCTGGAAGCCGCACTACCTGTCGAAGCCGCCGGGCAAGGGGACGCAGGTGCCGGGGTCGACGCTCCCGGGCCAGGCGCCTGCGGGCGAGGCCGCGCCCGCGCCGCCGGTCGAACAGCCGCCCGTGGAGCAGCCGCCCGTCGAACCGCCTCCCGCGCCGCCGGTGGAGCAACCGCCCGTTGAGCAGCCACCCGTCGAGCAGCCACCGGTCGACCCGCAACCGGCGCCCGAGACGCCGCCTCCGCAGGAGCAGCCGCCTCAAGGAGATCCGGGGCCCGAACAGCCGTAGGATCGTGCGGACCCAAGCGAGCGTCCAACCGGCTCCTTGCGGGGACCATATCTGATATCAGATATCAGATGTCAGATATCAGATATCGACGCCTTTGAACGGATATCAGATATCTGACATCTGAGATTTGATATCAGATATGTCCCCTCGACGGTCCGCGCGGGTCACCTTTCCTCCGCCGGTCAGAGCCTCCCCGACCGGAAGATCATCCACAGCACCCCGACCGACAGGATCGTGGCCCCCATCGCCCCCGCCGTCCCCCACCACTGGATCGTCTTGTCCGCCTGGGCCAGCAGGAGCGCGCTGCCGAGGGCGAGCGCGCCCGTCAGGAAGCTCACCGCGAGGCGGTTCGTCGCGCGCCGCTGGTCGTCGCTGTAGCGCTCGATCTCGTGGATGTGCGTCCGGATCGCCAGCTCCCCTTTCGCCAGTCGATCGAGCGCACGACGCGCCGAGCCCGGGAAGTGCGTCAGGAGCTGCCAGTACTCCCCCGCCGCCCCCACCGCCGCGCGCGCGACGAACTTCGGGTCGCGGAGCCGCTTGAGGAAGAACCGCGTCGCGAAGGGACGGATCACCGCGTACGGGTCGAAGTCCGGGTAGAGCATCCGTCCCACCCCGTCGATGGTCGTGAGCGTCCTGAGCATCTGCAGCAGGTCGCTCGGGACGATCACTTCGTACTGCGCGAAGATGTCGAAGAGGTCGTTCAGCACCTCGCCGGGGTCGACCTGGGAGAGCGCCATCCCGACGTGCCGGTCCAGGAACTCCTGTCCTTCCCGCCTGAGCGTGCGCAGGTCCTTCGTCTCGTCGAGCACGCCCACGCGGATGAACAGGTCGATCACCTTGTCGATGTCCTTCCGCGTGACGGCCAGGAGGAGATAGAAGACGTCGTCGCGCCGCTCCTCGTCCACCAGCCCCATCGAGCCGTAGTCGAGGAAGCAGACCTTCGGGCCCGGCAGGACGAAGATGTTGCCCGGGTGCGGATCCCCGTGGAAGAAGCCGTGGTCGAAGATCTGCTTGAGGACCGCGCGCATCCCGATCGCGGCGACCTCCTTCCGGTCGTACCCCGCGGCCTCGAGCGCCGCGACGTCGGTCACCTTGATCCCCTTCACGAACTCCATCACGAGCACACGCCGCGTGACGAGGTCCCAGTGGACCTTGGGGACGTACACCTCGGGATCGTCCGCGTAGTGCTCCGCGAATTTCCGGATGTTGTGCGCCTCGCGGAGGTAGTTCAGCTCCTTCCGTATCGACCTCCCGAACTCCCGCGCGACGCCGACCGGGTTGAAGCGGCGGCTCTCGGGGATCTCCGCGTCCAGGTACTTCGCGAGCGCGGCGAGGATGTCGAGGTCGGCGCGGATCGTCGCCTCCAGGTTCGGACGCTGCACCTTGACGGCGACCGGCGTGCCGTCGAGGAGCGTCGCGCGGTGCACCTGGGCGATCGACGCCGCGGCGAGCGGCTGCTCGTCGAAGCTCGCGAAGAACTTCGCGATCGGCCCCTTCAGCTCCTGCTCGACGAGCCGCTTCGCCTCCTCGCCGCTGAACGGGGGGACGCGATCCTGGAGCTTCCGCAGCTCGAGGACGACGCTCCACGGGACGAGGTCGGGGCGCGTCGAGAGGACCTGGCCGAGCTTCACGAACGTCGGGCCCAGCTCCTCGAGGGCGAGGCGGATCCGCTCCTCGCGCGAGAGACGGCGGGCCTCGTCCTGCTCCCTGGTCCAGGGGAGCCATGCCCGGAAGGCCTGCCAACGCGAGACGAGGCCCGCGGTCTGCGCGACGTCGACGAGGCCGTGGCCCAGGATGACTGCGAGGATCTGCCGGAAGCGGTTCAGGTTCCGGTAGATCTGCGGGGCCTGGAGGACGCGTCGCCAGAACATCAGGCGCCTCCTCCGCGCTCGAGGCGTTCGACGCGGTCCAGGAGGCCCTCGAACTCGGCGCGGGTGACGAGGCCGAGGCGGTCGCGAAGCAGGGAGAGCAGCGGCTCGACGGTGCGCTTCAGGGCCTCACGCCGCTCCGCGAGGGCCGCGCGCGCCTCGGCGACCCAGCGCTCGCGCTCCTCGGGAGAGAGCGATCCGCCGACCTCGGCGAGGACGCGGTCCAACTCCTGATCGAGGGGCGTGACGGAGGCGACGAGCCCGGCGACGATCTCGGCGAAGCGGTCCATATGGCGGGTCAGTATAGTGAACTCCAACTCCGAACTCCAACTCCAAGGAACTCCAACCAGGCCTCTCGCGACCTGCTGGAGCTCCTGGAGTTGATGTTGGAGTTCCTTGGAATTGGAGTTCGGAGTTGGAGTTCCGCTTGACCGGCCCCGCCGCCGGGGCTACCATCCGCCGCGACATGGCCTCGACCGTGCGGACCTTCATCGCGATTGCGGTTTCCGAGGAGACCCGACGGGCCCTCGGACGCGTCGAGGAGGAGGGGAAGCGCGCTGGCGGCGACGTGAAGTGGGTCGACCCCGCCTTGATCCACCTCACCTTGCGGTTCCTGGGGGACGTGGAAGAGGCACGGATCCCCGCCGTCGTCGACGCGCTCCAGCAGGCCGGTGGCGCCGCCGTCCCGTTCGAGCTGCGGATCGCCTGCGTGGGGGCCTTTCCGGACCTTCGCCGGCCCCGCGTGATCTGGGCGGGAGCGGAGGAAAACGGGAGCGTCCTGCGCGGCCTCTCGGCCGCCGTGGAGGGGGCCTGCCGCCTCCTCGGCTTCGGGGCGGCGGACCACCCCTTCTCGCCGCACCTGACGATCGCGCGCGTGAAGTCGCCGAAGGGGCTGGAGAGACTGACGGGGGTCCTGGAGCGGCATGCGAAGGACGAGTTCGGGACGGAGCGCATCGGCTCCTTCCGCCTGGTGAAGAGCGACTTGAGGCCCCAGGGGCCGGTGTACACGCCGCTGGCGGAGATACCGCTCGCGACGCCTTGAGGAGAAGAGATGGCGCTGGACGTCCGGAAGCAGGAGGCGCTCGCCGCCGCCCTGGCGCAGATCGAGAAGCAGTACGGCAAGGGCTCGATCATGCGCTTCGGGTCGGGGATGAGGCTCGGGATCCCGGGGATCCCGACGGGGAGCCTCTCGCTCGACCTCGCGCTCGGCGGTCAGGGAATCCCGCGGGGGAGGATCGTCGAGGTCTTCGGCCCCGAGTCGAGCGGGAAGACGACGCTCTGCCTGCACGTGGTTGCGAACGCGCAGCGGGCCGGCGGCGTGGCGGCCTTTATCGACGCCGAGCACGCGCTCGACCCGGCGTTCGCGAAGCGGATTGGGTGCGACCTGGACAACCTCCTCCTGTCGCAGCCGGACTACGGCGAGCAGGCGCTCGAGATCGCGGAGCACCTGGTGCGGTCGAACGCGGTGGACGTGATCGTGATCGACAGCGTGGCGGCCCTGGTCCCGAAGGCGGAGCTGGAAGGGGACATGGGCGACCCGCAGATGGGCCTGCAGGCGAGACTCATGTCGCAGGCGCTCAGGAAGCTGACGGGGGCGATCGCGCGGGCGCAGACATGCGTGATCTTCACGAACCAGATCCGCGAGAAGATCGGCGTGATGTTCGGGAACCCGGAGACGACCCCCGGCGGGCGCGCGCTCAAGTTCCACGCCTCGGCGCGGATCGACACCAGGAAGATCGGCGTCCTCAAGGAGGGGGAGGAGTCGATCGGCATCCGTTGCCGGGCGACGGTGGTGAAGAACAAGGTGGCGCCTCCGTATATCCGCGCGGAGTTCGACATCCTGTATACTAGCGGCATCTCCTGGGAGGGGGACCTGCTCGACGTCGGCGTCGACCGCGGGGTGCTGGACAAGAGCGGGACCTGGTTGTCGTGGAAGGGGACCCGTCTGGGCCAGGGGCGGGAGAAGGCGCGCGATTTCCTGCGCGAAAATGCCGAGATTGCCAAGGGGATCGAGGCGGACATCCGGAAGGCCTGTGGAATCCCGGACGCCTCCTCCGCGGCCGTGGGCGCCGCGGAACGGCCCGCGGAGCGGCCCGCTGAGAAGGTACGGTCGAAGTAACCGATGGCGAGCAAGAACGACGACCAATTCGGGGCGTTGGCGGTACAGGCCAACTACATCTCCAAGGCGGAGCTCAAGGAGGCCCTCGAGGAGCTGAAGAAGCGCGAGGGCAAGGGGAAGCGGACCACCCTCGACCGGATCCTCGTCGACCTGGGGATGATGCTCGCCGTCCAGATCGAGACGATCCAGGCGAAGCAGAAGCGGCGGGTAGCCTTCTGCCCCGCCTGCGGGATGAAGCTGAACGTCTTCACGTTCAAGGCGGGCCAGCGGATCAAGTGCACGCACTGCCAGCGGAGCCTGGTGGTCCCGCAGATCGGGAAGGACCCGACGCTCGCCCCCTCGGGGGTCATGCCCACGGTGGGGTCGACGAAGGGCACCAAGGGCGACGACGACGCGACCATCATCTCCGAGGAGGACCTGCTCCTCCTCGACGAGCCCGCGCCGTCGGGCCCCGACGCGCCGACGCGGCGCGGCACGGGGAAGGGCGGCTCCTCTCGCACGCCGACACGCCCCTCCATCAAGAAGCCGAAGCGAAACGACGGCTAACCGGCCGATGGGCCATCGGCGTCATATCGCCCGATCCGATGATCCGGTTCGCCCTTCTGACGATATGATCCTACGAGCGTGCGACCGAGGCCGATCGGGGTCGATTCAGCCGCGGCGCCCATCGTTGCGAGCCCCCCCGCATGTCCAACGCCGAATCCGCCGTCCTTCCTGCCCGCCGGCCCCCTCTGGTCGTGACGGGGGTGGTGTTGTTCCTCGCCGCCCTTTCGGGCCTCTTCTACTACAAGTGGGGCGGGTCGCTCCGGACGATCGACAAGGTGCGCGCCGCCGGGCAGTGGTCGACATCGGCGGAGGCCCTGACCGCGGGAGGCGTCTGGCAGGGCGTACTCTACTACATGAGGCGGGTGTGGATCGCCCTGGCGCTCGGCGTCCTGATCGCGGCCACGGTCCGCACGTTCGTCTCGGCGCGATGGGTGACGGGTTTCCTGGGCCGCGGCGGCGCCGCGAAGAGGCAGATCGCCGGCGGCCTCGCGGGGGCGCCCCTGATGCTCTGCTCCTGTTGCGTGACGCCGATCTTCACGAGCGTCTACGAGCAGGGGGCTCGGCTCGGGTCGGCGCTCGCGGTGATGCTCGCCGCGCCGGGCTTGAACCTGGCGGCGCTGGTCCTGACGTTTCTCCTCTTCCCGCTCGACCTGTCTCTCGCGCGGCTGGCGGGGGCGCTCGTCGCGGTGCTGGTCCTCCCCGCCCTCCTGGAGCGGCTCTTCGGCGCCTCGGCCCGCTCGGTCCGCGCGTCGCGCCTGACCGGCGCCGCCGACGAGGACGACCTGCCGCGGAACGCCCGCGAATTCGTCGTGCGGTTCGGAAAGAGCTTGCTCTACGTGACGGCGGTCACCGTCCCCTTCATCGTGGCGGGGGTGGCACTCTCGGCGCTGCTCCTGCCCGGCCTCGACGGGCTGTCCAAGGGAGGCGCCCTCGTCGCAACGCTCGCCGTCGGGGGCCTTGCGGTGCTGATCGCCCTGCCAACGTTCTTCGAGATCCCGCTCGCGCTGCTCCTCCTCGGGGCGGGCCAGCCCGGCGCGGCGGCGGCGATGCTGCTCGCGGGTCCGATCGTGAACCTCCCCTCCCTCTTCGTCCTGGCGCGGGAGACGAACGCGAAGGTCTCCGCCGCCCTGGGCGCGGGGATCTGGCTCATCGCCGTCGCCTGCGGGGTCGCCGTGTCGTTGTAGCGGCCGCCTCAACCGCGCGAACGCGCCCGAAGCCGGCCTGTTCACCCAGGCCGACGTGATTCGAGATCGACGCCGCTCCGCCTTGACAGCTCTCAGGGTGTCTGGTAACCTCTTCACCCAAGTCCAATCGGCGAAAGCACATGAAGACCGACGAGATTCGGGAGCGCTACCTGAGGTTCTTCGAGAAGAAGGGCCACACGATCTGGCCGAGCGACTCCCTCATCCCTGAAAACGACCCCACCCTGCTCTTCACCGGCGCGGGGATGAACCAGTTCAAGGACGACTTCCTCGGCAAGGGGAAGCACCCCTTCAAACGCGCCACCACGTCCCAGAAGTGCGTCCGAACCGGCGACGTCGAGAAGGTCGGGAAGACCAACGCCCACCAGACGTTTTTCGAGATGCTCGGCAACTTCTCCTTCGGCGACTACTTCAAGAAGGAGGCCATCGCCTGGGCGTGGGAGTTCCTCACCCGGGAGATGAAGATCGACGGCACGAAGCTCGCCGTCACCGTCTACAAGGACGACGACGAGGCGTACGCGGCGTGGCGCGACGACATCAAGGTTCCGGAATCGCGCATCTGGCGATACGGCGAGTCGGACAACTTCTGGCCCGCGAGCGCCCCCTCCGAGGGGCCCAACGGACCGTGCGGGCCGTGCAGCGAGATCTACTTCGATCGTAGTGGCGGATGCGGACAGAAGGACTGCCAGCCCTCCTGCCCCTGCGGCCGCTACACCGAGGTCTGGAACCTCGTCTTCACCCAGTTCGATCGCCAGGACGGGGGCGTCCTCGAACCCCTCCCCCAGAAGAACATCGACACCGGCATGGGCCTCGAGCGGATCGCCGCCGTCATGCAAGGCGTCGTCTCCAATTTCGACACCGACACGTTCAAGAAGATCATCGCGTCGACCTCCGACCTCCTCGGCGTCCAGTACGAGCCGAAGCAGGAGGCGGGCGCCCGCATGCGCCGCATCGCCGACCACGTCCGCGCGGCGACGTTCATGATCTGCGACGGCGTCCTCCCGCTGAACACCGGCCGCGGATCCGTCCTCCGCACCGTCCTCCGCCGCGCGAGCACCGCGGGGTACCTCCTCGGCCAGAAGTCCCCCTTCCTCTACCGCATCGTCCCCGTCGTCGTCGACGCGATGAAGAAGGGGTACCAGGTCCTCGTCGAGCGCCAGGAGATGATCGCCGGCCACGTGAAGGGCGAGGAAACCGCGTTCCTCGCCGCCCTCCACCGCGCCGTCGGCGAGCTGGACCTCGAGGTCGAGGCCCTCCGCAAGGACGGCAAGGTCGAGTTCCCCGGCGAGCTCGCGGCCGACCTCAACCAGACCCACGGGATGCCGCTCGAGATCCTCGAGCTCTTCCTCGCCGACCGCGGCTTCCGCCTCGACCGCCCCGGGTACGAGCAGGCGCGCGAGAAGCACGAGCGGGTCTCGAAGGCGGGGGGCATGGCGGAGGGCGCCGTCTTCGCGGGCGGCCCCCTGGCCGAGGTGAAGGGCTTCTCCAAGGGGACCGAGTTCCTCGGGTACGAGGCCCTCCACGCGAAGGTCCGCGTGATCGCGATCATCAAGGACGAAAAGCTGGTCGACGCCGCGCACGATGGGGATCTCGTCACCGTGATTTGCGACAAGACGCCGTTCTACGGCGAGAGCGGCGGCCAGCTCGGCGACCAGGGCCTCCTCAAGGGCGCGGGCGTCGAGGTCCGCATCGAGGACACCAAGAAGATCGAGGCGTACCACACCCATGTCGGCCACGTGAAGACGGGGTCCGTCCGCAAGGGAGACGAGATCGAGGCGCAGGTCGACGCCGCCCGACGCGCGGGGGTCATGCGGAACCACACCGCGACGCACATCCTCCAATGGGCGCTGCGGACCGTCGCCGGCCAGGGCGTGATCCAGCAGGGCTCCCTCGTCGCCCCCGACCGCCTGCGATTCGACTTCACGCACTTCCAGTCCCTCACGCGCGAGGAGCTCTCGCGCATCGAGGAGCTGGTGAACGAGCGGATCGTCGAGAACTCGCCGCTCAAGGTCCAGGAGATGGGGTTCGACGAGGCGAAGAAGGACGGCGCGCTCGCCTTCTTCGAGAAGTACGGCGACAAGGTCCGCGTGGTCAACGTCGGCGGCTTCTCGAAGGAGCTCTGCGGCGGGACGCACGTCAAGCGCACCGGCGACATCGGCTACTTCCGTATCGTCTCCGAGGGCTCGATCGCGAGCGGCGTCAGGCGGATCGAGGCCCTCACTGGCCCCTCGGCCGTCCGCCGCGCCCAGGACGCCCGCGGCGCGCTCGAGGAAGCGGCCTCGATGCTAAGCGTCCCGGCGGACCGCGTTCTCGAGAAGCTCGGCGCGGTCCTCGACGAGGTGAAGGGGCTGAAGGCGCAGATCGTAAAGGCGCAGAAGCAGGCCGCCTCGCAGGCGGTCGCGGGGATCTCCGCCCAGGCCGAGGAGGTCGGCGGCGTGCGCGTCCTCGTCCAGCGGCACGAGGGAAAGGGCGTCGACGAGCTGCGCGCCCTCGCGGACGCGTTCCGCAAGGCGAACCCGTCGTCGGCCGTCTGCCTCGTCTCCACCGCGGAGGAGAAGGCGACGCTCATCGTCGGATACACGACCGACCTCGTCGGGAAGGGCCTCGACGCGGGGGCGACGGTGCGGACCGTCGCGAAGATCATCGGGGGGAGCGGCGGCGGGAAGAAGGACTTCGCCCAGGCGGGCGGGAAGGACCCCTCGAAGGCGGACGAGGCGCTCGCCGCGTTCCGCGCCCACCTCGCGGAGGCCCTGAACAAGTAGGCGGAGCTGGATGGCGTCGGACGCCTGGAAGAAGGCCTCACGCGAGGGGCGCTATGCCGCCGCCCTGGAGGCGCTGGAGGCGGCGCGCGCCGGCGCGGCCAACCGCGACGCCACGGCCGAGGCCCTCGCGCTCGCCGGGCTCGCCTCCGTCCACATCGCCGTCGGCCAGCACGAGGCGGCCCGTGGCTTCGCCCAGCAGGCGCTCAAGATTGCCGTTCGCGACGACCTGCGCACGCAGATGTCCACGAGCTACGTCGCCCTCGCGCGGATCGAGGCCGCGATGGAGCAGTGGGCGGAGGCCGACCTCTACGCGACGAAGGCCCTCCAGCTCCTCGCCGACTCCCCGCCCGGCGCCCCCCGCGCCGAGGCGGCCCTCGCGGCCGCCGAGGTCGCCCTCGGGACGAGGCGCCCCGCGGAGGCGATGGACCTCCTGCGCCGCATCGCAGAGGAGGCCGGGCCCGAGGCCGAGGCCCTCCGCCCCGCCGCGCTCCTGTGGCAGGGAAAGGTCCTCTCGGAGGGGACCCGCCCGCTCCAGGCCCTCGCGACGCTCGAGCGGGCCTTCCACTCCGCCGAGGAGTCGAGCGACCTCGAGAGCCTCTGGCAGGTCCACCTCGCCCTCGGCCGCCTCCACCAGACCGTGGGCGACCTGGGCCGCGGGGAGCAGCACCTCAGGCTCTCGGCGGGCCTCGTCGACCGGATCGCCGCGCTCCTCCCGGCGCCGTACAAATCGGCCTACCTGGCCACGAGCCCGCGGAAGGAGCTGCTCGCGGAGGTCGGCGCGCCCTCCGCCCCCTCCCCCGATGCCCGCGCGACGCAGGGGCTCGGGCGGATCGCGGAGCTGATCAAGAAGATCAACAGCGAGGTCGAGATCGGCGCGCTGCTCCGCACGATCGTCGACACGATGGTCGACCTGACGAAGGCCCGCGCGGGGTACCTCCTCCTCCTCGAAAAACGGGGGATCGCGCTCGAGGTGGCCCGCGGGAGGGACCGGCGCGAGCTGGGGCCCAAGGAGGTCAAGTTCTCGCGGACCGTCGCGGAGCGCGTCGCGAGGACGGGGAGGCCCGTGATCACGGGGAACGCCCCGCAGGACCCGCAGATCGGCGAGGCGGACTCCATCCGCGAGCTGTCCCTGCGGTCGATCCTCTGCCTGCCGCTGAGGATCAAGGCGCGCACGATCGGCGTCATCTACCTGGACAACGCGGAGCAGCTCGAGGCCTTCTCGCCGGGCGACCAGGAGCTCGTGGGGATCCTCGCGGACCAGGCGGCGATCGCGATCGACAACGCGACGCTGCACGAGCGGAGCGTCCGCGACGCGCTGACGGGGACGCACAACCACGCGCACTTCGAGATGCGCCTGGAGGAGGAGGTGAAGCGCGCGCAGCGGCACGGGAGGACCTGCTCGCTGCTGCTCCTCGACATCGACGACTTCAAGCTGGTCAACGACGCCCTCGGCCACGAGGCGGGGAGCGCGGTGCTCCGGGAGATCGCGGAGGTCCTTCGCGATGTGACGAGGAGCACGGACGTCACGGCGCGGCCCGGCGAGGCCGTCCCGGGGCCGCTCGTGGGGCGCTACGGCGGGGACGAGTTCGAGGTGCTCCTCGCGGAAACGGGGCGCGACGGGATGCGGACCGTGGCGGAGCGGATCCTCGAGCGGGTGCGGGAGAGGAAGTTCCAGGCCTCGGAGCGCGAGGTCGACCTGCGCGTCTCGATCGGCGGCGCGACCTATCCCGACGACGCCGCGGACGCGCGGTCGCTCTTCCTCAAGTCCGACGAGGCGCTCGCCCAGGCGAAGAAGCTGGGGAAGGACCGCTTCTGGACGTGGGAGAGCACGGCCGCGGACGGGGCCGTGGAGCCCGAGGTCGACCCGCTCCTCCTCACCAAGGAGGGGAGGCTCCTCCTCTCGCTCGTCTCGCGCATCCTCGACGCGGACGCCCAGGGCACGCCGGTCCTTCAGGACTCGCTCGAGGCGCTCCTCAAGCTGACCTCGGCGGAGCGTGGGTTCGTGGTGACGCTCGACGACCCGCCGCGGATCGAGGCAGCGCACGGGGTGGAGACGGCGGACCTCGCCGCGGAGGGGTGGGGAGAGCGGTGGCCGGCGCTCGCGGAGGCGGGGCGGAGCGGGCAGGCGGCCCTGTGGGCGGTCGAGGGGAGGAGCTCTCTCGCAGTGCCGATCGGCGACGCCTTCGCGGTCCTGGAGGCGGAGGCGGCGAGGAAGGTCCTCGGCGAGGCGGACCGGAACGTGGCGCAGATCTTCGCGCGGAAGGTCCAGGCGCCGGCCCGGGCGGCGGGGCTGAGGGCACGGCGGGAGGCGTCGCTCAAGCGGATCGCGGGGTGGGTCTCGACGGCGATGCAGGAGATCCGCTCGAAGGGAGCGGAGGGGGCGGACGCGAAGATGCTCGGGTTCCTGGAGTCGCTGGAGCGCGAGGCGAGGAGGGGGACCGAGTAGATGGAGACGCTCGGCCCCCTGGCGCAGGCCCTGGCGACACGCGCGCACAGGACGCTCCCGACCGAGGGGAAGCGCGTCGCGGCCGTGCTCCTGGCGCTCGTCCCCCGCGACGCGGAGTGGAACGTGCTCCTCACGAAGCGGACGGAGACCGTCGAACATCACAAGGGGCAGATCTCGTTTCCCGGCGGGATGGTCGATCCGGGGGACGCGGATGTCGTGGCGACGGCGCTCCGCGAGACGGACGAGGAGGTCGGGATTCCCTCAGCGCAGGTCCGCGTGCTCGGGAGGCTGGACGACTTCTACACCGTGGCCACGCCATTCCACGTCACGCCGGTGGTCGGGACGATCGAGGGTCCGTTCGTGGCTCGGCCGAACCCGCAGGAGACGGCCGAGGTCATCCTCGCGCCGATGCGCGAGCTTCTGGATCCCTACCGTTGGCGGCAGGAGGACTGGAAGGGGATCGCGGTGTCCTTCTACGACGTGGCGGGCGTGACGGTGTGGGGGGCGACGGCGCGGATCCTGGACCAATTCCTGGGGGTTTGGAGGGACACCTCTGGAGAGCTCCGTATTTCAAAAAGCAAATAGCAAACTTGGCATCTCAAATTGGAGCTGACCCAAAGGTGCTGAACCGCCTCGCGGCCGGCTCCAATTTGAGATGCCAAGTTTGCTATTTGCTTTTTGAAATACGGAGCTGATCGCGCCTGGAACCTCCCATCGACCGCCACGACGACGTTGATCCCCGCCCCGTTCCGGCCGCAGCGCGTCCCGATCATGGGGAGCCGGGCCTGGTGCGCAGGGCCTCCTGCACCCGGGCAATCAGGTCCTCCATACGGTAGGGCTTGTGGAGGAAGCCGGCGGGCGGGTCGTTGGCCAGACGGAGGGACAGGTCCTCCTCGTCGTATCCGCTCGACAGGACGACGCACACCGAGGGGCGGATCTTCCTCATCTCGGCCCTCGTCTCCGCGCCACCGAGGCCGGGCATTGTGAGGTCGAGGAGGACGAGGTCGACGTCCGTCCCCCGCTTCCGGAAGATCCCGATCGCCTCCTCGCCGTCCTTCGCCGTCAAGACGTGGCAGCCCTGTTGCATGAGGACGCGCGCGGCCACGGTGCGGGCGCCCACGTCGTCGTCGACCACGAGGACGAGGGCCGGACCGCCCTCCCCCCCGCCGTCCGCGGGGAGCGCCGCGCCGGGAGGGGCCGCGGGGACGGCCCCCTCCGCAAGCGCCGGAAAGACGACCCGCACGGTGGTTCCGCGGCCCAGCGCGCTCCGCACGTCGATCGCCCCGCGATGCGCCCGGACGATCCCCAGCGCCGCCGCCAGGCCGAGCCCGCGCCCCATGGACTTCGTCGTGAAAAACGGCTCGAAGATCCGGTCCCTCGTCGCCCGGTCCATCCCGCAGCCGGTGTCCTTCACCTGGAAGAACACCTGCCGCGCCCCGGGGGAGGGGTCCTCGAGGAAGCTGTACGGGAACTGCGCGCGGCCGGCGCGCGCCCGGCCCGTCCGCACGACGATCTCGCCGGCCCCGTCCCCGAGCGCGTCCGACGCGTTCGTGATCAGGTTCATCACGATCTGGCGGATCTGCGTCGCGTCCGCCTCCACAGGCGGGAGACCACGCGCGAGGAGGAGCCGGACGACGGCCTTCCTGGAGAGCGCGGTGGACAGCAGGCCGGCCATCTCTTCGACCAGCCTCGTCAGGTCGATGCGCTCGAGGACGAACCGTCCCCTCCCCGAGTACGCCAGGAGCTGCCGCGTCAGGTCCGCGGCCCGCGTCGCCGCGAGCTCGATCTGGCGGAGCGTCTCCTGCGAGGGGGAATCGGGACCGACCTCTCCGCGGGCAATCCCGACGTTCCCGAGGACGCCGACGAGCAGGTTGTTGAAATCGTGGGCGATGCCGCCGGCCAGGAGGCCCAGGCTCTCCAGCTTCTGTGCCTGGAGCATCCGGGCCTCCATCTTCTGCCGCTCCGCCTCCGCCCGCTTCCGCTCCGCGATCTCCGCCTGGAGCGCCGCGTTCGCGCTCGCCAGCTCCTCGGTGCGCTCGCGGACGCGCCGCTCGAGCTGGGCGTGCGACTCCCGCAGTTCGTCCTCGAGTCGCTTGCGCTGGAAGAACTCCGGGACCGCGACCTCCGTCGCGCGGCCCGGCCACCAGTGCTTGGTCGAGGACGGCTTCGTCCGCTCGAAGTATCGCGCAAGGTGCCCCTCGATCCGCCCCGGGGGGGCCATGATGAAGCGGCACTGGGGGTCCCCCCTGGCGATGCACTCCACCTCCGCGGAGACCAGAGGGAGGCCGAAGCTCTCCTCGCACCAGCCGGACGAATACCCCGCGTTCATGATGCAGACGGGGAAATCCGACCGCCGCCCGCGGCGGACCCACGCGTCCGACTCGAAGGCGAAGGGATGGTCGTAGAGGAGGCAGTAGTTCTCGTCCGGCGAGGGGGACGACTCGGGGAGGATCCGGACGTATGCCCAGCCGGCGAACGAGAAGTGGACCGGCCCCGCGGAGAGGCGCTCGATCGGGTCGGTGACGCCCATGCGGGCGTGGAAGGCGCGGGCGTCCGCCCTCCCGATGCTGTGCGCCAAGTCGAAGAGGAGGTTGTTGGCGACGCTGCGCGCCTGCTCGGGACCGTGGTCGCGGTACAGGGAGAGGACGAGGTCGAAGAACTCGACGCTCAGGGAGGCCGCGCGGACGAGGACGTAGCGCTCCCCGGAGATCGAGATGGTGCTGTGTTGGGGGTCCTCGACCCGGTCGCGGAAGTAGCGGGCGACGTACTCCTGGGCGCGGAGGAAGATGGGGACGAGGGGAGGTGGAACGCTCACGGTGGTCAGCGCGCCGCTCAGCTCATCCATGCCCGTCCCGCCCCGAGAAGATCAACAGGATGTCGGATCCGAGGGGATCGTCTCTTGGCGGCGATTCTACCGGCGACGAGGGGCCGTCCGCAACCGCCGAACTCCGCCTGGCAGGACTCATTCGGCCAGGGCAAGGGGTCTGCGGTTGTATGGAGTCTTACGCGATGTCAAGCCGGCGGCGGCGCACTCACGTGAGTCGCCCATTCCGCGCGCGTTGCCCGCAGCGCAAGCCTGCTCCAGGGCCGGGGATCGGCCAGCACGCGCAACGGGCCGAATGCCGGGAATGCGGTGATCTCCTTGCGGCCCTTCAGCGTCAAAGCCCCGTTCCTTTTGGCGGAGGTGATGACATGCAGACGCGCCGACGACCGCAGGTCCTTTCCAAGCAGAGGGCCGTGGGACTACGGGCCCCCGCGCCTTCCCCTCGACGCCCGCAGACGAACCGTCCCCTGCGACGCCTGCCCCCGCGAAGGTTCGGAGCGGCGCGTCTCCTCATCGCCACCGTCCCGGTCTTCCTCTTCTTGATCGTCTTGCGGATCGCCTGGAACCGGCGCCCCGCAGAGGGGGACGTCCCTCGTCCAGCCCAGGTTGCGCCGGCGACCGCACAGGCCGCCATGGCCTCCAATCCAGTGCTGCTCGCTCAAACGACACCGGCGCCGCCCATCCAGCCCCCTTTCCCCGACGTTGCGGCGAGGCCTGCATCCCCCTCCCACGATATCGCAAGGGCGGCCCTCCCCGCCCCCTCCGCCCTCATCGTTCCCGCGCCCTCGGAGCCGCCGACGCGTCCCCAGGCGCAGGACGGAATGCGCGCGGGGCTGGAGGCGATTCGGGACCGCGCCGACGAGGCGGCTCGCCGCCGTCGGTATCGGGCCGCCGCGGAACAGGCGCGGCTCCTCCTGGATCGCGTGGGCGCCTCGTCGAACGGGGCGTTGCGGGCCGAGTTCGAGCCGCGCGCCAACGACCTGATCGACCTGGCGAAGCTCTTTGCGGACGCGGTGGCGCTGGTGCCGACGATGCAGGATCGCACGTGGGAACTGGCCCGGGACCTGACGGGAAGGCTGGAGGCGGCCAACGAGGACTCCATCGAGGTCAGGGCAGGCGCGGCCTTCACGCGGCTCGCCTGGGTCGACATCGCCCCGGCGCGGATCGTGGACCTCTTCCGCCGCGCGGGGAACCGCGACCCGTACGCGCTGGCGGTCTTCTGCTTCGACAACGCCCTGGAGGCGGAGGGAAGCAAGGCGCTTCATGCCCTGATCAAGCGGGAACCCGCCGCCGAGACGCGCGCGTTCGACCTGATCGCCCGGACCCGCGGCATGTCGCTCCCCGAAGGGGGGTTCGCGTTCCACCGGGACCGGTGGCTGACGTGCGACGAGAACCGGGAGGCCCTCCTGCAGGAGCGGATCGACTCGCTGGCGGCGCGGGTCCGCTCCGGAAGGAATGACGAGGTTTCGGGCGCCGTGAAGGGGATCGAGAGCGCGCTGGCCGAGGCCTCCCCGCGGCCTGAGTTCGCGGAGCGGGCGCGCGGGATCCAGGTCGCCGCGCTTGGGGCGCGTCGCGAGGCGTTGCTCGAGCGGCTGCGGAATCAGCCCGCCATGCTCTCTCTCGAGCGGCAGAAGGCGCTCAAGCGGGAGCTGAACGCGGCGCGCGCCGAGGCCCACCGCACGATCTTCGATACGAAGGTCTACCCCGACGAGGATCACGGGAGGGTCGGACAGCCCGCGGTGGATCAGGCGGTGCGGAAGGTGCGCGAGTTGTGGGAGAAGCCCGCGGACGCCGTCGCAGGGTCGGATGCGGCCTGCCGGGAGACCCTGGCCGCGGTGCAGGAGCTGGACGTCCTGCTCCAGGCGCTCGGCGCGAAGAGCGGGCCCGACGACGGCCTGGACCGGACCCTCGCGGCGCTCTCGGAGCGGATCGGCGTCAGGACCGTGGCGCTCGACGACCAGGAGCAGGGTGTGCTCGACCACAATCGCAGGGTCTGGGCGTACAACGCGAAGGTCGAGTCGAGCATGACGCCGGAGGAGAGGCGCGTGGTGACGCTCGTCAACGAGTACCGGGAGATGATGGGCCTGAAGATCCTGGAGTTCGACGACGCCCTGGCAAAGGCGGCGCGCGGTCATTCGGAGGACATGGAGGCGAGGAGCTACTTCGAGCACAACAGCCTGGACGGGAGGGGCCCGGCCGACCGCTGTTTTGCGGCGGGGTACCCGCGGGCGGCCGTGGGCGAGAACATCGCGATGGGGATGAGCCGCCCCGAGGAAGCGCACGACGGCTGGTACAACAGCTCCGGCCACCATCGAAACATGCTCCAGGCCATGTGGACGCAGATGGGCTGCGGTCGCTCGGGCGCGTACTGGACCGAGGACTTCGGCGGCGCGCCGTGCAGGTCGAAGTAGGCCGGGGCGAGATCCCGATCAGTGGCGCACGTCGATCGCCATCACGACGTTGATCCCGGCCTCGTTCTGGCCGCTCCCGTGGATCCGGTAGTCGCGGTCCGTGAAGTTCTCCACCGCAAGCGTCGCTCGCGCGTTCTCGCAGAGATCCGCCCCTCCACGCACCGTCCACACCACGTACCCGGGCGTCCCCCCAGGCGGGATCCGCTGCGTGTCCCGCGCGTCCCCGGGCGAGAGGTGCATCTGCTCGCCCGCGACCGTCGCGAAGACCTCCGCCCAGTACTTCCCCGACTCGTGGTCCCAGCGCAGCCCCACCAGCCCCGTGAGCGGCTGGACCTTCGAGAGCGGGCGCGCCCGCAGCTCCGTGTCCGGCGCGTTCCCGAACTGGTCGACCCGCCCCTCCACCCACGCCAGGTTTCCGAAGGCGCTCACCGGCCCCCAGACCCGCGCCCGCGCCTCGAGCTCCACTCCCTGCACGTACCCTTCGCCGACGTTCTCGCGCCGCACCTCCGTCAACCCACCGACGATCGCCCCCGTCGGAGAGCGGACCAGCATCCCGTCGATGATCGTGTAGAAGTACGCCACCGACCCCTGCACGACGTCGTACTCCGCCTTCACCCCCGCCTCGAACGTCACGTACTCCTCCGGCTTGAGCCCGGGTGAGGGCGTCTCCAGGTCCCCGCTCTGCGCGATATCGAAGCTCGTCAGGTCCGAGACGTTTGGCGCGCGGAACCCCTGCGAAACCCCGACGTACGGGTTCCAGTGCTCTCCCGCGTGGTAGAGCAGCCGCAAGCTCCCGCTCACGTTCGTCCAGTCGTCCTCGATCGGCCCGACGACGATCGCGTCCGTCGGGTCGGGATCGACCTCGTTCGCATCCACCTGCGCGAAGGTGATCCTCCCGCCGGCGATGAGGTCGAGCCGCTCCCAGAGCGTCACGTCGTCCTGGAGATACACGCCGCCCAGGTCGTACGTCGTGTCATCGGCCACCGGCCCGCGCGGCAACGTCCGGCGGAAGACGTCGTCGCGGAACGAATTCACGTCGTCGTGGTACCACTCCGCGCCGTAGCTAAGGTCCCCGACCGGCGTGGGGCTCGTCGCCGTGAACCACAGGCCCCACGTCGCGACGTCGAACCCCTGGCGCGTGCGGCGGCCATTCGACTGGACGCGGTCCTGGACCTCCTCCTGCCGCTGGAATGACACGCTCACTGTCGCATCGCGGAAGAACGTCTCCGCGTCGGCCACCTTGAGCTGCACGTAGGCCAGGTCGCGCCGCTGGTCGAAGACGAGCTTCCGGTCGGTCCCGATCCCGGTCCCCCTCCAGCTCTCCGCCACCGTGGTCCGGTGCGTCCTCGCGGCGTGGTCGATGTCCGAGCGCTGGTATGCGAAGACCAGCTCGACGTGCTCGTACAGCCGCCAGTTCACCTTCGCGTCCGCGTCCCGGTCCTCGTAGGCCGTGCCCTCCATCTCGCGCAGGTGCGGCCCCCCGATCAGGTCGCCGTAGTCCCTCCAGCTCGCCCCGATGAGGATGCCGAGGACGTCGTCGTGCGACGCGGAGACCTCGCCCCGTGCCGTGTGGGACTGCTCCGCCGAGGCGAACCGGTAGTACACGCGGCGGTCCCAGTCGAACCCGTCGCCGTATTCGTCCCGCTCCCGTGTGATCGCGTTCACGGTCCCGCCGATCGCATCGCTGCCGTACAGGACGCTGGAGGGTCCCTTCACGACCTCCAGCCGTTCCAGCGTCAGAGGGTCGATCGTCCCCGCGTACTGGTTGGGCCCCTCGCGGAAGACCGAGTTGTTCAGGCGGATGCCGTCGATCAGGAAGAGCGTCCGAAACCCGGTGAAGCCGCGGAGGAACGGCGAGCCCTGGCCTCGCGAGGTCTTCTGCACCATCACGCCGGGGACCTCGGAGAGGGCCTCGGGAACGGTGCGGGCCATCCGCTCGTTCTGGAGGTAGTCCCGTCCGAGCGTCCGAGCGCCGTACGGGACGCCGAAGACGAGCGCCTCGGCCCTGGTGGCGGTCACGGTGACCTCGCCCATGCGGTGGCGCGGACTCTCCTCGGGGGCGGCCTGCTGGGCGAGGCCTGCGGCGGCGCAGAAGAGGAGTGCGGCGGCAGATCGGGACATCGTCAACACCCTCCAGAACCAAGCGAATCCGGAGGGTGCGCAACCCTCATGCCAGGCGCCTTACGTGGCCGGCCATTGACTTGCGGCGGCGATCGCGAGTTTGCTGAGGGACAAATACACAGCCCTGTCTGCGTGATACACTCTGGGCGTTCGACGCTTCGGGGAGCCCGGGGGAGGTCTCATGAAGGGGTCCACGTTCCACGTCTCCCGATCCGACCTTCGGCCGCTCAACTTCTCCGTCTCGGGCGTGATCGCGGAGTCGCCCGACCCGCTGATCGGCCGCCAGATCGGCGAGTACCGCATCCTCGAGAAGCTCGGCGCGGGCGGGATGGGGGTCGTCTACCTCGGCGTGCACGACCTCCTCGACCGTCGCGTCGCGATCAAGATCCTCGCCGACCCGCTCGCGCGCGACCCGGAGTCGCTCGCGCGGTTCCTGCGCGAGGCGCGCATCACGCTCTCGCTCGACCACCCGTGCATCCGCCACATCCACGACATCCGCCAGGAGGGCGGGACGTACTACATGGTCATGGAGTACGTCGACGGCGTGGGGCTCCACTCGCTCGTCCGCGCGAACGGCCCGCTCGACACCTCGCTCGCCATTCGGGTCATGGGAAAGGTCGCCAGGGCCCTCGCCTACGCCCACCGCCGCGGGATCATCCACCGCGATGTCAAGCCGCGAAACGTCCTCGTCGGGCGCCGCGGCGGCGTCAAGGTGACCGACTTCGGCCTCGCGAAGGCGATGAACGAGTCGACCGCGATCACGATGCCGGGAGTGATCCTCGGGACGCCCGAGTACATGAGCCCCGAGCAGGTCGAGGGGAAGCAGCTCGACATGCGCAGCGACCTCTATTCGCTCGGCGCGACGATGTTCTACCTCCTGACCGGCCGCGCGCCGTTCGACGCCCCCGACCTCTACGCCCTCATGGACAAGCACCGCCACGAGGAGCCGCCGTCGCCGCGGAAGTTCAACCCGCGCGTTCCCGTCCCGCTCTGCGCGATCGTCTTCAAGCTCCTCGAGAAGGCCCCGACCGCGAGGTTCGCGGACGCCGACGCGCTCGTCGAGGCGCTCCAGACGGTCCTCTCCCCCACCGTCTCGGTCCCCGCCGTCCCGACGACGCAGACGAGGTGGCTGGAGGACGAACGCTACGACGAGGCGCAGCAGATTCGGAAGGAGTTCGAGCTGGCGGGCCTCGAGCCCCCGCCCGTCGGAGAGGTGCAGGGGCGGATGGAGGCGCTACGCGAGGCGCGAGGGGCCCCCGACGAGTCGGGCTCGCGCCACGCGAGATTCCTGTGTACACAATGCGGCGCTGCGGCCGCGCCGGGGCAGTTTGTCTGCCTGAATTGCAACAACGCGTGCACGAACCACAAACACGTCGCCTACACGCAGACCCTCTGCCTGATCGAGGCGCGCCTCCTGAGCCGCCCGAAGGACCTGATGGCGTGGGAAGAGGTGTTGCGCGCCGTCGAGGAGGGGGTGACGTCGGCACCCGGCTTCCCGCTCCTGGACCTGTCTGCGCTCCCCCGCCTGTCGAAGGAGGACGCGGCGTGCCTCCTCGGCCTCTGCGAGGGGCTCTCGAAGCGCGGGCGGCCGGTCTACCTGGTCCTCGGCGGCCCGGCGGCGCGCGAGGCGGTCGAGGGCGTCGGGCTGGGCGAGTTCCTCCGAATCTTCCCCGACCGCGCGGCGTTCGACCGCGCCTTCGAGGCCGGGCGCCTCTGCCCGCACGCGGCGCGATGGCTCGGCGAGGTGAAGGGGATCGCGGCGTACGGCCCGAACTCGCCTCCGGAGGAGTCGGCGCTGCTCGAGCCGTGCGTGGACGGCTCGATCTTCGCGGACACGGTCGGGCGCTATCGCCTGGCGCTGGCGAACGAGTCTGCCGACGTCCTCCGCGACGTGATCGACATGCGGAAGGGCTCACTGTCGGCTCCCTGCTGTGAGGCGGTCCTCGGGTTCTACCACCGGGTCTCGCGCGAGGCGGTCTTCCTGCGCCTCTCCTCGCGAGGGAGCGGGCTCCTTGGGCAGCAGAAGTTCCTCGACGCGGCGCAGGTCTTCACGCGGCTCATCGCAGACTTCCCCGAGGCGGTCTCGGCGTACCACTACCGCGGCCTCGCGTGGCTCGGGGCGGGGAAGCTGGACCAGGCCGTGAGCGACTTTCAGGCGGCGCTCGCGCGGGCGACGGACAAGGCGCCGTACTGGTATCACCTGGGGACGGCGTTCCGCAGACAGGGGCGGCTGGACGACGCGATGAAGGCGTACGACGCGGCGATCGAAGGGAAGCCGGACCTCGCGGGGGCGATGGCGGACCGCGGGGCGCTGAAGTTCCAGACGGGGGACCTCGATGGGGCGCTTGCGGACCTGGACCGCGCGGCGGCGCTGGAGCCGAGGAACCCGGCGCTCTTCAACAACCGCGGGAAGGTGAAGCACCACCTGGGGCGGCTCGAGGATGCGCTGGCGGACTTCGACCAGGCGCTGGCGATCGACCCGGACGACGCGGCGGCACTCAACAACGCGGGGGCGCTGCGGGTGCAGACGGGAGACCACGATCGGGCGAAGAAGATACTGAAGCGGGCGATCAAGGCGTCGCCGCGGTCGTGGAGGCCGTTCTACAACCTGGCGTGCATCGCGGCGAGGACGGGAGCGGTCGACGAGGCGCTCACGCTGCTGCGAGAGGCGGTGGCTCGCGGGCTGAGGCGGCCGGAGCTGATCAGGCACCATGCGGACTTCAGGAGCGTGGTGGGGACGGAGAGCTATGCGAGGTGGGAGAGGGAGGTGTTCGAGCATCCGCCGGCGCCGAGCGCGCAGCCGGTGCCGGAGGAGGAAGGGCCGAGCACGTGCTCGACGGTGCTGAGGGAGTGATGGGCGGGGCTTGGGTGCCGCGGGGGTGACGGGTGGGGCTTGGGTGCCGCGGGGGTGACGGTGGGGCTTGGGTGCCGCGGGGCGTCGTTGGAACGCGCGGTGTGATTGGGTGGCGATATCAGATATCTGACATCTGAGGTCTGATATCAGATATCGGCGATCGTTCCTACAGGCGTCGAGACCGTTGGAGGCTCGTCCTGGATGGACCCGATGCGAGTCCGGGACATATCTGATGTCAGATATCAGATGTCAGATGTCAGATATCGTCGCCCGTGCGACCAACGCCGCCTGCGTAGCTCCCTACCGCGGGAGCTCCACCTCCTCGAACTCCCCCTTCTCCGTCAGTCTCGTCAACCACACCCGGTGCAGCGCCTGGTGGTCCGACGGCGTGTAGCTCACCGGCGCCCCCATCCCCAGGTCCAGCCCCTGCATCTCCTCCAGCTCGTCGACCAGCCTCTCCACGTCGAGGTCGCGCCCCGCGCGACGGAGCCCCTCCGAGAGGAGCCTCGTGGCGAGGTATCCCTCGAGCGAGACGAAGCCGGGCGGCTCCGCGGGGAATTCCGTCCGCATCGCCGCGCGGTACGCCTGCACCGCGGGGAGGTCCGAGGCGAAGTGCGGCACCACCTGGCTGATCAGAACGTCGTCCGCGTACTCGGGGCCGCAGCCCAGCAGCTCGTTCGCCAGCGCGCGGCTCCCGACGAAGGAGACGCAGGCGTGGACGCAGGGGAGCTTCTCGTCCTTCAGGCGGCGGATGAAGGCCGCCGCGGGCTTGTAGGTCGCTACCAGGATCACTGCCTTCACGCGGTCCCGCGCCGATAGAATCGACTGGACGGCGGGCTCCACGTCCCCCGTCTGTCGCGAATAGGCCGCGCGCAGAGGCTTCGCGAAGACCCCCGCCGCGCGGACCTGCTTCTGCACCCCCAGATAGCCGTCCTCGCCAAAGGAGTCGTCCTGGGCGAGGACCGCGATCGCATCCGCGGGGAGCTTCATCGTCTCGACCAGATAGCGCACGATCGCCGCCGTCTCGTCGTCGTACCCGGCGCGCAGGTGGAAGACGTGGCGGTCGGGCGGGTCCGTTCGCAACAACTCGGCGCCCGTGAATGCGCCGAAGAAGAGCGCCTTCTCCTCCAGGACCACCGGAAGCGCCAGCTCCGCCGTTGGCGTGCCGACGTTGCCGAGGATTCCGAACACCTTCCGGACCCGCAGGAGCCGCGCCACATTGTCGCGGGCGCGCTCCGGCTCGTACGCGTCGTCGAGCGAGACGAGGGAGAGCCTGCGGCCGTGGATGCCTCCGGCGTCGTTCAGCTCCGCCATCGCGGCGCGGATCCCCTTCTGCATGCACTTGCCGAGTTCGTCCGCCGGGCCCGTGAACGGCGCGCTCATCCCGAGGAGGATCTCGTGCTCCGCCACACCCTGGACCGTCGCAAGCGCCACGTGCGGTCTCGGCTCCGCGGGCGGGGCGGGCAGGGGGTCCTTTCTCCGTCCGTTCCACACGGCGATGCCGATCGCAAAGAGCAGGACCACGACCGCCACGATTGCCGCGGGGCGCCTCCAGGGCCGCGACGTCCGGGTGGCGGGCCGAGCGCGGGGCAGGTCCGCCTTCGCGCCGCCTCGCGGGAGGGCGTCGCGCACGGCGTGGAAGAACTCGGCCGCCGAGGCGTACCGATGGGTGCGATCCCTGGCGAGCGCCTTCGCGATCACGGGACCAAGCGCGGCGGGCAGCCCGCGCGCGCCGAGGTCGAACGGCGCCGGGGGCTCGTGGAGCTGCTTGAGGAGCACCGCCGCGGGCGTCTCCCCCGCGTACGGGGCGGACGCCGTGAGCATGAACCGGAGGATGGCGCCGAGGGCGTAGATGTCCGCGCGGTGGTCCGCGCCCGCCGCCGACTCGATCTGCTCCGGCGAGATGTACCCCGGCGTCCCCATCGCGATGCCTTCCTGCGTGATCTGCGTGTCCTCCGAGCAGCACGCCTTCGCGATGCCGAAGTCGAGGACCTTTACGATCTCCCGCCCGCTCGAGGTCTTCGCCAGGAAGACGTTCGCGGGCTTCAGGTCGCGGTGCACGAGCTGCGCCGCGTGGGCCGCCCCGACACCGGCGCAGATCTGCTCGAGGATCGAGAGCGTCGGCGCCGTGGGAAGCCCCCCGCTGCGGAGGACGCGCTCCTTGAGCGTCTCTCCGACCAGGTGCTCCATCACGATGTACGAGAGGCCGTCCTCGGTCCGTCCGGCGTCGAACACCACGACGATGTTCGGGTGCGTGACCTGGGTGAGGATCCTCGCCTCCCGCTCGAACCGCGCGTGGAAGTCCTGCGAGGAGGCCTGCGCGGGGTGGAGGAGCTTCACCGCTACGTTCCGCCCGAGGGTGATCTGCGTCGCGCGGTAGACCGCGCCCATCCCGCCCGCGCCGATCGGCTCCTCGAGGCGGTACGCCCCGTTCAGGACGCGGCCGAGGTTCGGGTCCGAGGACGTCATGGAGCGGGAGGGGCGGCCGGCGGCAGCGAGGGCGGCTCCTCCTTCTTCTTCCTGAGCGTGCGGAAGGAGATCCAGACGAACGTCACGGCTGAGCCGAGGCCGAACATGAGCAGGCAGACGAGGATGACCGGGATCTCCACCGGGTCCCCGGGGAGGAACCGAACCTTGGCGGCCTCCCAGTTGATCGCCACCAGGACGAGGGCATAGGCGACGACGAGGATCAGGAACCCCATCCTCACCTTCTGCCCCAGCGTCATCTTCCCGCCCGTCTCCGCGCTCACTCGGAATCCTCCCTCTGCTCGTCCTCGGACGGCTCCTCTTCCTCGGGGACGGGCCGCTGGACGACGATCGTCCCCGCCGCGATGTCTCCGACCCGCTGCGCCCGCGCCGTGACCAGGATCGAGAACATCCCGACGAAGTACTGGAAGAGGTACCCCGAGTCCACGATGCGCAAGAGGTTCCGGATCACCGCCTGGCGCGGCGTGATCCGCTTCCCCGAGAGGTCGAGCACCTCGATCCCGACGACCCACTTTCCCACCGACTGGCCGAAGTTCGCCTCGGAGAGGATGTAGTACACGACTGCGAGGACGTGGAACAGGAGGACGGAGAGGAGGAACCCGGACGTGACGTAGTACTCGATCCGCGCCGGGTCGGCGACGACGCGGGCGTCCTGGAAGACGAACGCCTGGAAGACGAAACCGAACGGGGCGAGGAGTAGAAAGTCGACGAAGAAGGCTACGCCCCGCTGCGTGAGCGTGGCCGCGGGGAGCGGGGGCGGCGAGGGCTCCTCCGACTTCTCGTCGACGTACCGCCTCTCACGAAGGAGGGCGACGCCGGTCCCCGTGAGGAGCGCCGCGACGGCCATGAGCGCGCCGATCCAGGCCCACGCCATCGAGCGGACCTGGGAGAGCCGGCCGCCGGGGTCGGACAGGCTCGGGTACATCCCGCGCTCGGGCTCCGCCTTCATGCGGCTCACGTGGACGCCGCCGAGCCTCCCGGCGAAGAGCCACATCGACCCCTCGAACCGGGCCACGGCGATCGACAGGACCTCACGCTTCACGCGGAGCGGGTCGGAGATCGAGATCTCCTCCTCGGGGCCGATGGCGGACTTCGTGAGCCTCCGCGCGAGGAAGCAGAGCTCCCCCTTCGCCTCCAGGCGCTTCGCGGCGTAGACGAGCCACGCCTCCTCTCCCGCGGAGCAGAGGGCGAAGAGCGCGTCGCCGTGGATGTACTCGATCCGGTCCTCGAACGGGACCCACCGGTCCGCCTCGCGACGCGCGACGCGGAGGCACGGTCCGGAGGACGCCGTCGGCTCCCTCCAGACGACCCAGGCCCCCCACGGCGCGGCGGCGGCCTTCACGCCCGACTTCGCGATGTCGGTCCAGAGGAGCGGGTCGAGGGCAGTCCAGGTCCCCTCCGCGACGCGGGCGCAGGCGACGGTCTTCGTCCCGCGGATCCCGAAGACCCACGCCTCGTCGGGCGCCGTCGGCGAGGGGGTCGCGGCGTCGGGAAGGAACTTCGGGTCGAGGGCGATCACGCGGGGCGGCTTCCCCTCGCCGATCCGCGACGCGCTCTCCTCGTGGAGGACGAGGAGGTCCCCGCCCAGCCCCGTCGCGGCGAGGAACGCGCCGTACAGGCGCTCGGGCTCCTCCCAGTCCTTCCCCTCCGGCTTCCGACGCCGCTCGTACGTCTCCTCCCCCTCCTGCGTGAGGTTGCGCGGCTGAGCGAGCACGACGAGCTGCGGCCCGGCGGAGACGGCGACGACGCGGTCGTACGGCGCGAGGAAGTAGTCGTAGGACCACCCGACGACGAGGAGGGCGGAGCAGAGGAAGAGGAGGAGGATCGCCCAGCGCCGCTTGCGGCGGTAGCCGTCGGTCTCGATCAATGGGTTGCCTTGGCGCGTGCGGATCATCTTGGATCAGAACCCGGCGAGAAGGGAGCCGGCTCCGGGGGGCGGGAGGACGGCGCGGACCACCTTGAGGTCGGGCTTCGAGCGCAGGTCAATCCAGTCGGCGAGCCCCACGCCGTCCTGCCAAAGGCGAATCAGGGGGCGGTGATAGTCGGCGCCGTTCGCGGAGATGACGCGCCCGATGCGCCCGTCGGAGAGCTCGATCCAGCTCCCGATGGGGAAGAGGCTGACCGCATTCAGGAACGCCCGCACGAGGTCGCCGGAGACCTTCTTCCTCCCCGCCTGGAAGATGACCTCCTCCATCGCCTTGTACGGGAGCATCGCAGGGCGGTAGGGCCGCTCGCAGGTGAGGGCGTCGAAGGTGTCGGCGATCGCGACGATCTTCGCATGCTCGTGGATGAGGGTGTCGGTGCGGCCGTGCGGGTAGCCGCTCCCGTCGCAGCGCTCGTGCGACTGGTACGCGACGAGGGCCGCGGTCCGCGGCAGCGACTGGATCCGCTCGAGGAGGGAGAGGCCGAGCACGGGGTGCCGCTCGACCTCGGCGCGCTCGTCGGAGGAGAGGGCGCCGGGCTTCTCGAGGATCGCCTGCGGGACCTGGGTCATCCCGATGTCCATGAGGAAGGCGCCGTAGGCGAGCTCGACGAGGTCCTGCTCGCTGAACCCGAGCGTGGTCCCGATGGCGACGGCGAGGAAGGAGACGCGGGTGGAGTGGGAGATCAGGTACTCGCCGTCCCCCTTGAAGTGGAGGAGGTTCGCGGAGAGCTGGGGGTCCTTGAGGACGGAGCGGATCACGCGGCCGCTGATCGACGCGACGCGCTTCCCGTCGGCGCCGGTGCCGTGGGAGAGGTCCTGGAAGATCCCCTCGACGCTGCCCATGGTCTCGGTGAAGGTGCGGACGTACGCAACGGTGCGTGGGGCGGGGCGCTCGCGGCCGGCGGGCCACCCGGGGAGCTGGACGAGGCGGCGGCGGGTCCGCCCGATGCGGGTCTCGCGCCACTCGTCGAGGCGCGACGGGGAGATCTCCTCGGGCGAGAGGACGAGGCGGTCCTGGCGCAGATCGGGGCCCTCCTCCATCACGGCGCAGACATCGGCGGCGTCGCGGTAGGCCGACACGCGCTCCGTTCCGCGCTCGGCCTCGGGGCGGGGGACGAAGAGGGTGGAGAGGCCGCGCCAGGCGAGCTGGTCGCGGCGGGCCCAGGAGAGGATGCGGCCGGCCTTGAGGAGGAGGCGCCCGTCGGGGTCGTAGATGCCGCGCGGGAGGGGGGCGTCGGTGGGGACGGTCTCGAGCGGGACGGGGTCATAGGCGGCGTCGAACTGGAAGCGCTTGAGGTCGTCGCCGGGCTCGATCTCGACGACCTCCTTGATGCCGGCGGCCTTGAGGAGGAGGACGTTGGTCTCCGTGAGCGGCTGTCCGGAGGCATGGAGCACCTCGCCGCTTGCATGGTAGAGGGGCCAGCGGAGGCGCGGGGTCGGCTTGAGCGAATCGACGGGGAGGAGGCGCACCGTGCGGTTCCGGCAGAGCGGGAAAACCCCATCCTAGAGGCGCCCCGCGGGGCCGTCAAGACGAGTTGCGCTCTAGTGGAACTTCACCAGCTCCAGCTCGTTCTGGAAGCCGCGGCGGAAGGTGTAGGTGACCTCGTCCATGATCTCGCGGATCAGGAAGAGCCCGAGTTGGTAGTGGCGCTCGCGGTCGAGCGTGGCCCGCATCTCGGCGTCGGTGAGGTGGCTGTGGTCGACGTGGTTCGTCGTGTCCTCGATGATCGCCTTGAAGCGGGTCTCGTCGATGTCCACGGAGACGCGGACCTCGCCGGTGCGGTCCGTCCCGCGGGCGTGCGAGACGATCGACGTCACGGCCTCGTCCACCGCCAGGACAGCGAGGTTCCCCTCGCGATCCGGCAGGCCGCACTCCGTGCAGAGCTCCTTCACGCTCTTCCGCAACTCGTGGAGGCGCTTCGTCTCCGACGGGATGATGAATACCGACGTGGCCGTCTTGCTGATCGACATCGAACGTCCTTCCTTTGCCCCCCACGGGAGTATAACGTCCCGCTGGGGTCCCGGTTCGAGGCATTGTACTCTATTGTGTGCGTTCACCGGTAGGAATCTTCGGTCCGATTCCTCACGGAGTTGAGCTCTATCGACACGCCCTTTTCCGGGGAGGCGCCGTCCTCAGGCTCGACAACGCCCCGACGGCCGGGGACAATACGCGGCCCGGCCCGCTTTCCGAGGTCTCCATGGCGTCCCCGACACTCTCCCGACACTTCGAGTCGCGGCAGCCCTCCAGCATCCGCATCTCCCAGATCCGCTTCGCCCAGCGCACCGACGGCGTCGCCGCCATCAACGTCGCCATCGGGAACGTCTCCCTGCCCATGCACTCCGCGATGATTGCGCGGATGCGCGCCCTCGGCGGCGAGGAGAGCCCCTTCCACGACGGCGTGGTCAAGTACACGACCACGGTCGGCATGCCCGAGACCAACAGCGCCTTCCTCAACGTCATCGCCTCCAGCGGCTTCGACACGCGGGGTCTCCACTGCCAGGTCACCGACGGAGGCAGCCAGGCCATGGAGCTCATGATCCTCGGGACCTGCGGGCCCGTCCGATCGAAGGAGCGCCCGCTGCTGCGCGAGCAGACGGGTATCGTCCTCGTCGAGGCCACGACCGCCGGGTCGAGGGAACGCCCTCTGCTGCTGCTCGAACCGGCCTACACGAACTACCTCTCCTTCGCCGAGCGCCTCGGACGCGCCACGGTCTCCGTCGCCCGAACGCTGCGGGACGACGGGACCTTCGCCCTGCCTGACCTCGCCGCGATCGAGCGGACGATCGAGGAGCACCGCCCCGGGGCGCTGGTCGTGATCCCGTACGACAACCCCACGGGCCAGTTCTACGACCAGGCGGCGATGACCGCCTTCGCACGCCTCTGCGTCAAGCACGGCCTCTGGATGGTCAGCGACGAGGCCTATCGCGAGCTGCACTACGGAGGCGGGCCGGCGTCCTCGATCTGGGGCGTGTCCGAGGCGGAGGCCCCAGGCATCTCCGGGAGGCGGATCAGCATCGAGAGCGCCTCCAAGGTCTGGAACGGCTGCGGGCTCCGGATCGGCGCCCTCGTCACCGACAGCCGCGCGTTCCACGAGAAGGCCGTCGCGGAGAACACCGCGGGGCTCTGCTCGAACGCGATCGGCCAGTGGATCTTCGGCGCGCTCGCGGCGCTCGATCACGCGGAGCTGCGCTCGTGGTACGAGCGGCTGCGGAGCTACTACCGCGACATGCTCCACGCCTTCGCCGCGGGCATGAGGGACGCCCTCCCGGGCGTGATCGTCTCCAATCCCGACGCTGCGATCTACTCGGTCGTGGACGTCAGGAAGGTCGTCCGGCCGGGCTTCGACGCGCTCCAGTTCGTCGATTACTGCGCGACGAAGGGGCGTTGCGAGCTCGACGGGCGCGCTCTCACGCTGCTCACGGCCCCGCTGGCGGGGTTCTACAAGGTCGCCCCGGGGAGCCCCGACCCGGGTCTCACGCAGCTCCGCGTGGCGTTCGTGGAGCCGCCGGAGACGATGCGGAGCGTGCCGAGGCTCTTTGCGGAGCTTCTGGGGCAGTTCGAGAGGCAGAGGTAGGGGCGCGACTACTTGTCCGGCTCCTCGACGCCGAACTTCCACCGCACATCGACCTTGTCCTTCGCCAGCTCCTTCGTGCGCCCAATCCAGTGGGCGATCTCGTCCTCGGTCGGCGGGGCCTTCATGACCGAGGCCCACACCTCCGCCTTTACCTCCTCCCACGCCGCCTGCCGCGCGGGGGTCTTCGAGATGCAGCGAATCACGTGCACCCCCCGCCTCGGGTCTGCGAACGGTTGCGAGACCTCGCCCGGGGCGAGCGAGAACGCCACGCGGTCGAACTCCGTGCCGTACGGCCCCATCCCCAGGACGAACGGCGCGAGCCTACCGCCGTTCTGCCCGCTCCGCATGTCGAGCGACTCGTCCTGCGCCAGTCGCGCGAACTCCGCCTTCATCGCCAGCTTGTCGAGGACCTCCTTCGCCTTCTCCTGCGTCTCGACCAGGATGTGCTGCACCTCCACGCGCTCCTGCACGATCAGGTCGTAGCTTACGATCAGCTCGAGGAGGAGCTGCCGACGGAAGTTCTCGTCCGCGATGAGCTTTGCCTTGTACCCCTCCATCGTCTCCCCCTGCGCCGCGAGCAGGTCGGCCAGCGAGTTCTTCCCGTTGGAGGAGCCGACGATGCCCTGATCGAGGGCGGCGAGCCACTGGTCGGCCCGCCGCGTGAGGTCCTCCTCCGAAGTCTCGATCCCGACGCGACGGACGTACTGGTCCATCAGCGTGCGGAAGATCATCTCGTCGAGCGTCTTGTCGCCCCACCACTCGAGGGCGTTGTCGACGAGCTGCTGCATCGAGAGGGGGGCGCCGTCGACGACTGCGACGACGTCGTCGGGACCGTGGTTCGAGGGGGCGAGGCCGGACCCGTCGGGGTTCTCCTCCAACCAGGAGGGCCGGGTCGCGGGCGGCGTGGCGGTCTCCCGCGTGGGCGAGGGCGGGTCGTCCCGCCGCGGCGCGACGGACTCACCTGAGTGACACGAAGCCAGCGCGAGGGCGAGGAGGAGCGAGCCTCCCCGGACCGGGTGCGACATGGACGTCCCCCGTAACTCCCGGCATTCCCTTGTGTTGCTCCCCCGGAGGGAGGGCGGATTGTAGCCGGCGCGCCGCGCGCGTCCAAAGAACTTTCTTGATTGGCCCCGCCGATTCCCCTAGACTCCGCGCTTCGTTCTCCCGCCTGAGGAAGCCGAGGCAGCGATGGCCGGCCCGGAAGCCAGGGTCCTCCTCTTCAACAACGACATCCTCAAACTCTACATCGAAACGATGGCCAAGAAGAAGATGGCCATCGAGCAGGACCCGCACGTCCGGTTGTACCTCAGGGCCGAGCCGGGGCCGAAAGAGGTGACCCTTGAGCTGAGGGGGGAGGACGGCGCGACGATCATGGAGCTGTCGGCCAAGGTGGAGATGAGCGACCCCAACTACGTCCTCGACTGGCCGCTGCGCGGCAAGGTGGACGGCGTCACCTCCGCGGTCGTGCGCATCCAGGACGGCGGTCCGGGTTGGGAGCACACCCTGCCCATCAAGAACCACACCATCTCCGGCCGACTGGTCGGTTTCCCCGGCGTGGTCCTCGGCGGGCGCAGCTACGTCCTCGCCTACGGCCCCGAGATGGAAGTCGTCGGCGCCGCGAAGACCGACGAGAAGGGGAGGTTCTCCCTGTCGCTCCCCGAGGGGCAGTACGCCGCGATCGCCGCGGCGACCACCGAGATCGAAACGAAGACGCTCCAGAGCTGGGTCTGGAGCCCGCGCATCGCACGGAATCTGGAGTTCACGTTCCGGATCGGCGAGATCGCCTTCACGAGGATGACGGCGACGCTGACGCCCGAGCGGAGCCTCGTGGTCCACTGCGTCCCGCAGTCGATCTACCACAGCTACCTGCTCCCGCTGAACGCGAACGAGTACATGAACGACATGGCCACCCCGGAGGTGCGCGCGAAGGCCGAGTACTATCCGCGGCTGGGCGGGGAAGGGATCGAGCTCACCTTCGACAACGAGCGGCTCGACGTCTGGGCCGTGTGGCAGATCGATTCGTGCCTCGCCGACTACGGGCGGCCTGACCTGTCGAGGCCGGCGCTCCTGCTTGAGGCCCATGTCCCGAGGAGGCTTCTCGAGCGGCCGGACCACCTGGTCCGGCTCTCCGGGACGCACACCACTCAGGACCCGGAGCGGGGCGACATCGTGGAGCGGGGCGAGGCGTGGTGTTGGGTAGAGACACCGCTGGCTTGGGCGATCTAGGGGGAGAACGGAAGATGACCGAGCAGCAGCAGAACCGTCCGGCCGGGATGGACACCTGGATCCGCCGGCGGAAGACCTACATCGTCGACAAGAAGATGCAGTACACCTACGTCGCGATGGTCGTCAGCATGGTGCTGGTGATGATCATCGGGATTGCGGTGTCGAACGCCTTCATGATGTGGATGTACCACCGCATCCTCGTGCAGCGGCACAACATGGTGCCGCCGGACTGGAAGGACGACATCTGGCTCTTCCTCCTGGCCGACAGCACGCTCGTAATCATGCTCGTGATCGCTGCGATCTTCTACTCCGTGCTCCACTCCCACCGGATCGCAGGGCCGATCTACCGGATGAAGCAGTCGATCCTGCGCCTGCAGACCGGCGACTACAACTTCCTCGTGACCCTCCGGGAGAAGGACTTCTTGAAGGACATGGCGGAGGAGATGAACAAGTTCATCACGGGGCTGCAGGGGAAGAACGACGAGCTCAGGAAGCTTCGGACCCGCCTGGACGAGCTGGGGAAACGCCTGACGGGCGTCCAGGGGACGCCCGAGCACGTGGCGGAGCTACAGGACCTGGCGAACCAGGTCGCGGCCCTGACGGCGGTCAGGGACCCCTATGCGGCGAAGGATGCGCCTGCGGTGGGGTCGCCGGCCGCACCGCCCGCCTCCTAGCGGGCCGTCAAGTCGTAACCTGGCAGTAGCCGTTCCCCTTCCCCTTCCCCTTCCCGTTCCCTTTCCCAGAGCCTTACCAGACGCTGGGAAAGGGAAGGGGAAGGGGAAGGGGACCGAACCCCTGGAATAGGCTCTGACAGGACCCTACGGCAGGATCGTCTGCGTGGGCAGGATGCCCAAGTTGGCCTGGATGGCGCGGACGAGCCCGCGCTCGGACGTGCGCCCTGTGGCCTGGAGCTTTCGGGTCATCCCCGCGAGGAGCTGGCGACGGTAGATCTCACCAGCGATCGCCCGACCAGGGCTGACAGCGGTGTTCCGCTCACCGATCTCCATTGACTCCCTCCTACATCCCCATCCATTGGCGGCTAGCGACCTCCGCCTCCGAATGTAGGCGGGGATTCTAGGGTCGCCGCGGAGGCAGGGTCAAGCAATTGTTCCGGAATCCATGCGACGCCCCCCTCCCGCTTGTCAATGTGGTTTACTGAGGCCGTGGGCGCAACGTCCGGGCGGGAACGTCATGCGATGTTTCTCCTTGAATCACAGAGCGTTATGACTCATCATGTAGCGTGCCGATCCGGGGTAGCTGGCACCCCCCTTGCGCGAATCGACCGATCAAGCGCGCGTCAGCGTCGTTAATGACTCAGGATTTCGTGGAGCCGGGAACCGATCCAATGGACCTGCCGATCCAACCGACCCTCGACCAGCAAGCCAGTCTCGTCGCCTCCCTGGAGGCCCAGGGTCTGCGAATCGTTGGCCCCCTGGAGGCCGGTTCCAGCCCGCTCGCCTTCAAGGTCCGGGACGTCGCCGCCGACCGTCTCCAGGTCCTGAAGCTGCTCCCAGAGGACCTAAGACGCCACGCTTCTTATGCTTATGACTTCCGCGTGGCGGCCGAGCGCTTGAGCAAGGCCGACGTCCCCGGCCTGACGCACGTCTACCGCGTGGTGGAGGGCCCGACCTGGCTGGGTGCCCTCCTCGAGTTCGTGGACGGCGAGGACCTCGGGAGGGTCCTGGGGCGTGAGGGTCGCATCCCTCCAGACCGAGCGGTCCGGATCACCGACGCCATTGCGCTGACGCTCTTTAGGGCGTGCGCACAAAACCTCCACCATGGCGACCTCCGCCCCAGCTCGGTGATGCTGGCTCCGGGCGGCGCGGTCCGCCTCCTCGGAGTCGGCCTCCCCCACCCCATCCCCATCGCGCCCCCCGGAGCCTCCCCGAGCGACGTCCCCTACGGCATCCCGCTGGAGCGGCTCTTCTGGGCCCCGCCCTCCCCCGTCCGCTGCGACCTCTACCGCCTCGGCTTCCTCCTCTACCATATGCTGGTCGGCGTCCCCCCGATGGCGCACGGCAACGCCAATGAGGTCATGTTCCAGATCCGCCGCAAGGACTGGCCGAGCATCCGACGGGTCCTCCCCGACGCCCCCCTCCTCTTGGAGCGGGTCGTCATCAAGCTCGGAGACCGAGCGGAGGGGTACCCAGGCTTCGAGGAACTGCTCCTGGACCTCGAGAGGCTCCGCGTCGAGCTGCCCGAGCAGTCCAGGCCCGCCCCCGAGCCCGAGGACCGCGTCACCCGCGCCCTGGCCACGGTCGTGGGCGAGGCCCCCGTCCAGGTCGCCCCCGTCACCCTCGCCCCCCGCCCGCCGTCGCGCCTCCGGCTCCCCCTGGCGCTGATGGCCTCGGCGGCGCTGGGGATCGGACTGGTCGGTCCGGTCTTCCGGATGCGCCAGCCCCCGCCGACCCCTCCGCCGGCCACCGCCCTTCTCCCCACCGCAACCGAGGTGGAGGGCGGCATCCTCGCGGCGAGCGATGGGGCCTCCGAGGCCGAGCAGGCCTTCCGCCGTGCCGTCCGGCTGTACGATGCCGACCCCGCCGACACCGCGGGGGCGGTCCGCCGCTTCCGCGAGGTGATCTCCTCCTGGCCCGACACCAAGTGGGCCGCGGAGGCGGAGGTCCGCGTCGGGGAGGCGTACCGCCGCGCTGAGGCCGACCTCGACGTCGCCTGGGAGCGGTCCCGGAAGCAGGTCGACGTCCTGGCGGAGTGGGAGGACTTCGGCGAGGCAATCGCGCACATCGACGCCTTCCTCGGCGAGCGCCCCGACACGCGGTACACGCCCGAGGCGAAGGAGCTGCGGAAGCAGGTCGAGGAAAAGGGGAGCGCCTGGGCGAAGGCGACCTACGGCGAGGGGCGGGCGCTCATGGCGGAGGGGAAGTGGGAGGAGGCCCGCACGAAGCTCTCGCGGGTCGCGCAGCTCGGGCTGTCGCAGATGTCGCGCGACGACGCATCCAAGGGGGTGAAGAAGTGCGACGAGGCCCTTGCCGACGTCGACGCGCGGCGGAGGGAGAAGGAGCGGGCCGCGAAGCAGGAGGTCCTCGAGGAGGAGCTGACGCGCGTCTGCGGGAAGGTGCGGGAGGCGCTCTTGGAGTTCGACTTCGCGCGGGGCGCGGAGGCGGCGAGGACGTTCCGCGACGCGGTCGACTCGGCGGAGGTCCCGACGGTCGCGGCGCGGGCCGCGGCGCTCGCCCTGGCGGCGGGGGCGGGGGACGGCGCCCGGGCCGCGGCGGTGCACGGGATCAACACGGCGGAGCGCCCGCTCACGCCCGGGATGTACGGTCGCTCGGGGATGGCGGCGTCGATCGTCTCGGCGACGTCCGAGCGCGTGACACTCCGCCTCGTGGACGCGGACGCGACGGTGGCCCTCGCGTGGGAGGACCTCGGCGTCAGGCAGGCGCTCGAGCTCTTCCTGCGCTTCGCCGCGGACGGGAACGCGGACACGCTCATCGGGCTCGGGCTCGTGGCGCACCTGCACGGGGAGAGGGTCTGGGCGGAGAGGAGATTCGAGAACGCGGCGGACCTTAGGGACTCGGCCGCCGCGGACGCGGAGTGGATGAAGAAGGCTCTTTCGAAGAGGGAATAGCGCGCATGTCGAACGGACCGGTGGACAAGGACGCGGCCGCGAAGATGCTCGACCAGATCCGAAAGGCGCGGACGACGCTCCTGGACGAGATCTCGAAGGTGATCATCGGGCAGGAGGAGGTCATCCGCCAGATCCTGGCGGCGATCTTCGCCAAGGGGCACTGCCTCCTCGTCGGCGTTCCGGGCCTGGCGAAGACGGCGATGGTGAAGTCGGCCGCGAAGCTCCTCGCGCTCACCTTCAAGCGGATCCAGTTCACGCCCGACCTCATGCCCTCGGACATCACGGGGACGACGATCATCGACGAGGACGGGAGCGGGAAGCGGGAGTTCAAGTTCGTCCAGGGGCCGATCTTCGCCCACATCATCCTGGCGGACGAAATCAACCGCACGCCCCCGAAGACCCAGGCCGCGCTCCTGGAGGCGATGCAGGAGAAGCAGGTGACGGTCGGGAAGAACACGTACGAGCTCCCGCGGCCGTTCTTCGTCATCGCGACGCAGAACCCGATCGAGCAGGAGGGGACCTATCCCCTGCCCGAGGCGCAGCTCGACCGCTTCATGTTCAACATCTGGGTGACCTACCCGAGCCTCGCCGAGGAGGAGAAGATCCTCGCGCACACGACGGCGGGGGAGCCCCCGGAGCTCAAGCCGGTCCTCACGGGGAAGGACATCCTCCAGGTCCAGTCGGTCGTGGAGAAGATCACGGTGTCGAACCACGTGATCAGCTACTGCGCACGCCTGGCGCGGGCCTCGCGGCCGAGGGAGGGGGAGGCGCCGGACTTCGTGAAGAAGCTCGTCGAGTGGGGCGCGGGGCCGCGCGCGGGGCAGTACCTGATCCTCGGCGCGAAGGCCTTCGCGGCGATGGACGGAAGGTTCCACGTCGCGCTCGAGGACGTCCGCCGCGCGGCGATCCCCGTGATGCGCCACCGCATCGCGCCGAACTTCCAGGCCCAGGCGGAGGGGATCGACAGCGTCGACATCGTGAAAAAGCTCCTCCAGACCGTCGAGGAACCCAAGGTCGCCAAGTATGAGTAGAGTCCTCCCCGTCGCGTTACTCCTCGCCCTCTTCGCGACGCTCGCGGAGGCCGACGTCACCGGCCAGGACGTCAAGAACGCGATCCAGCGCGCCGTCACCTACATGAAGGCCCAGCAGGACACGGACGGCTCGTGGCACTACATGGGCGGTCGCTCGACGTACGACGTCGGGATGACGGGCCTCGCCGTGCTCGCCCTCCACCACGCCGGCGTCCCCTCCGAGGACGACGCCGTCGCGAACGGGCTGAAGCACCTCCTGGCGCAGCCCGACGAGCTCACCTACAGCGTCGCGCTCAAGGCGATGGCCCTGGCGGAGGTCGACGCCGCGAAGTACAAGGCGGAGATCCAGGTCTGCGCCGACTGGCTGATCGAGGCCCAGTGCCCGAACGGGATGTGGACCTATCAGAACATGGGCACGCGGGGCGCGCGGACCGGCAACCGCCAGAACTCCGGCGCCGGCGACAACTCGAACACGCAGTTCGCCGTCCTCGGCCTCCACGCCGCCTACCAGGCCGGGGTCGCGGTCCCCGAGAACACCTGGAAGCTCACCTCGGAGCACTTCACGAAGACCCAGAGCAAGGACGGCGGCTGGGGGTACAACGCCGGCGAGATGCCCTCCTACGGCAGCATGACCGGCGCGGGCCTCTCGAGCATGTTCATCTGCGGCGGGCGCCTCTTCCACCCGACAACCTGCGGCGACTTCCAGGAGGACAAGCGGATCGCCGCGGGGCTCGACTGGGTCGGGAAGTACTTCTCGACGAAGGGGAACCCGTACGTCCAGCAGGGGGAGGTGCAGTACGTCCAGCGGAACGGCTGGGATTGGTACTACCTCTACTCCATGGAGCGGGTCGGGATCCTCTCCGGGCACAAGTACTTCGGCGGGAAGGACTGGTACCGCCTGGGCGCGACGCTCGCGGTCGAGACGCAGCAGCCCGACGGCGGCTGGGGGAGCGGCGTCGAGACCTCGTTCGCCCTCCTCTACCTCGCGAAGGGGCACACCCCGCTCCTGCTCAACAAGCTGAAGTGGGGAGACGGCTGGTCGAACGACCTCTACGACGCGAAGGGGCTCGTCGAGCTGGCCGGCAAGGAGCTGAAGCGCACCTTCGCGTGGCAGACGGTCGACGTGAAGTCCGACCTCGAGGAAATGCTGCAGGCCCCGGTCCTCTACTTCAACGGCCACTCCGCGCCCGTCCTGGACGAGAAGGAGGCCCGGCGACTCAAGGAGTTCACGGAAGAGGGGGGGCTGATTTTCTGCGAGGCCTGCTGCGGGAGCGAGGAGTTCGACCGCGGGATGAAGAAGTTCATCGAGCAGGTCTTCGGCGACCGCCCGCTCGAGCCGCTTCCGCCCGAGCACCCCGTCTACCGGACGCACTTCCAGATCGGCGGCGCGGACGGCTGCTTCCTGAAGGGCGTGACGTACGCATGCCGCACGGCGCTCATCTACTCGCCGCGCGACCTGTCGTGCTCGTGGGACCCCTACTGCCCGGACAAGAAGACCGACGACGAGTTGGCGCGGCAGATTGGGATCAACGTCCTCGTCTACGGGATGGGGGACATCCCGCTCCGGGACCGCCTCGACCGCCCGAAGCTGAACATCGGGAAGGACGCGGAGCGGGAGCAGGTGACGCGCGGGGCGTTCGTCCTGGGGCAGATCCGCCACGACGGCGACTGGAACCCCGACCCGGTCGCGTGCGGAAAGCTGATGGAGTTCATGAGGACCCGGGCGAACCTGACGGTCGTCCCTCAGAAGCGCGCGGTGCACCCGCTCGACCCGAATCTCGCGAACTACCCGCTCCTCTACATGACGGGGCACGAGTCGTTCCAGTTCTCGAAGGCGGAGCGCGAGGCGATCGCCGAGCATCTGAAAAAGGGGGCCGTGCTGTTCGCGGAGTCGTGCTGCGGGAAGGAGCAGTTCGACGCCTCGTTCCGCAAGGAGGTCGCGGCGATGTTCCCCGAGGCGCGCCTCGAGGACATCCCGCCGGACCACCCGATCTTCCGCGCGGCGTTCCCGATCGAGAGGGTCGGCCTGACGCCCACGCTGCAGAAGGCGCAGCCCTCGATGGACAAGCCGATGCTCGAGGGGATCTTCGTCAACAAGGAGCTGGTCGTGGTCTACAGCAAGTACTCGATCTTCTGCCGAATCGAGGACCACCCGTGCCCGCTCTGCATGGGGTACAAGCCCGACGACGCATTCCAGATCGCCGCGAACGTCATTCTCTACGTGCTGACGAGATGAACGCAGCCGAGAAATACCTGAGGCCCGAAGTCATCCGTCAGATCGCGCGGCTCGATCTGAAGGCGCGTTTCATCGTCGAGGGGTTCCTCTCGGGCCTCCACTCGAGCCCGTACCACGGCTTCAGCGTGGAGTTCAGCGAGCACAGGAAGTACGAACCCGGCGACGAGATCTCCACGATCGACTGGGCGGTCTACGGGCGGACGGACCGGTTCTACGTGAAGAAGTTCCGCGCGGAGACGAACACGCAGTGCCACCTCGTCGTCGACACGAGCCCTTCGATGGCGTACGGCTACCGCGGGATTACGAAGCTCGACTACGGGATCTCGCTCGCGGCGGCGCTCGGGTTCCTGATGGTCCAGCAGCAGGACCCGGTCGGCCTCGTCACGTTCGGCGAGGGGATGACGGGGTACCTGCCCGCGAAGGCGAAGCGGAGCCACCTGATCTCGCTCCTCACGCACCTCGCTCGGGGGAAGCCGAGCGGAAAGACGGAGATCGCGCGGTCGCTCCATGACACGGCGGAGTTGATCCGTCGGCGCGGGCTGGTGGTGATCATCAGCGACCTGCTGGAGGACGCGGAGTCGATCGCGAAGGGGCTGCACCACCTGGCGTTCCGCAGGCACGACATCATCGTCTTCCACGTCCTCGACGAGGCGGAGGTGAACTTCCCGTTCGAGGAGTACGCCCACTTCCAGGACCTGGAGACGGGAGAGCGGCTGACGGTCGACCCGGAGGGGATCCGCGCGGCCTACAAGACCCAGGTGAAGGAGATGATCGCGGCGCTGAAGGAGAGGTGCGGGGAGGCGAAGATCGACTACGTGCAGCTCGACACGTCGATGCCGTTCGATCGGGCCCTCATGTCGTTTCTCCTGGCGCGATCCCGGAGGAAGGGGAAATGAGCCAGACCGATGTGGAACCAGATGCCAGGCCGGCGGGCCCGAGATCCCAGATCCAAAATCCCAGATCCGAACGAAATCCCAGATCCCAGCGCGGGCTCCGCCCGCAACCCAAGTCTAGAGATCTCGTCAGGCAGCCGAGCGTAGCGAGGCAGCCGTCCTTTCTAAGTAGACACGGCGCT
>ORMF010526202.1_pt1 | contig 58442 bp, 53 predicted proteins | sample 1779871 | NCBI WGS metagenome assembly ORMF01 (sample SAMEA104232316, study PRJEB22302) | groundwater metagenome | biome: forest; feature: aquifer; material: groundwater | place: USA | collected 2011-08-07 | depth 5.4 m | reverse complement strand
CGCGCAGGTTCTCGGCCTGCTGACGATGGGCTTCCGCAACATCTACAGCAAGAAAGAGATCAAGTCGGTCGACGATCTCAAGGGCCAGAAGGTCCGCGTGCAGGCGACCAAGACCGAGGATACTCACTTTCCGGCCTACGGCACGCAGACCGTGCACATGCCGTTCGGCGAAGTGTACACCTCGCTGCAGACCGGCGTCGTGAATGCCGCCGAGAATGGCGTCAACGTCTATCTCGCCAACAAGCATTACGAAGTGGCGCCGGTGCTGTCGATAACGCAGCACGAAGCCAACAACAACTGCATCTGGGTCAGCCAGAAAACTTGGGATAGCCTGAGCGCTCAGGAAAAGGGCTGGGTGCAGGCTGCCGCCGATGAGGTAGCCTAGAAAGAACCCAAGCTGGGCTTGAAGCTTGAAGCGGATTCAGCGGTCAAGCTGAAAGCACTTGGGGTGAAGATTGTTGAGGGAGTGGACAAGGCCGGCTTCATGAAGGCCGCTTCCCCGATCCAGGACCAGCTCGCCAAGGAACTCGGCCCGCATGCCGAGAAGATCCTGAAGCTTGTTCGCAACGTAAAATAGCCAGAAAATCTGCAATGCGGGCGACGGCGCCTACCGCGCCGCCGCTCCCCACGCGATGGGGGGATTTTACGTGGCAGCCGTTACTGACTTTGCCGCAAGCAGAGAACTTATTCTCCAGCGCCATCGCCATTTGAAATGGCCATGGCTGGATCCGCTCGAAGTCGGGCTGATGATCCTGTGCGGATTATGCATCGGCGGCTTCACCCTGTGCGTCATGCTGGACGTGCTCACACGCGAAATCGGCCACCCCTGGCTGTGGCTGCAACAGGCGACCACGGCTTTCTTTGCCTGGGGCGTGTTCGTCGGGCTCGCGGTCGCCACGCGCCGCAATGATCACATCTATCTGGCCGAGATAACCAAGACCCTGACTGGCGCCAAGCGTAGCGCGATCGAGATCGTCAACCGGCTGGTCGTGTTGGTGGTGGCCGGTTTCATGGCCTGGTTCGGCTACAAGAATGCGATGCTGGACCTGGGCAGCTTCCGCATGCCCTGGCTCATTCCCTTGACCGTCTATACCGCCGTCGTGCCGATCGCAGGCGCTCTGGTGATGCTGTTTTGCGTCGAGCAAATCGTCAATGGCTGGCGCAACGGTTTCGAAGGGCCTGAGGACAACGAATTCCTGGCGGAGCCTGTCGAATGAGCTCCACCGCGATCATTCTCTTGATGGCGTCGCTGTTTTTGCTGTTCGGCTATATGGGCGTGCCGGTCACGTTCGCCATCATGGCCGGCGTGCTGGTGGCAACCACATTCAGGCCGGTTAGCTACCAGTCGATGATCGGCCAGATGTTCCACGGCATCGATTCCGAGACGCTGCTCGCGATCCCGTTCTTTCTTCTGGTCGGCGAATTGATGACGTCGGCCGACGTGACGCAGCGCCTGATCCGCCTGGCTCAGGCGCTGGTCGGGCATTTGCGCGGCGGTCTCGCGCAGGTGGTGACGCTGTTCAGCATGTTCTTTGCCGGAATTTCCGGCTCCTCGGCGGCCGATGTCGCGGTCTTGAGCCGTACCGTTGCGCCCGAAATGGACAAGGAGCGCTACGACCGCGCCTTCACCGCGGCGCTGATCGCTTCGGCCTCGACCATCGCCAACCTGATCCCGCCCTCGATCATGGCTGTAGTCTATGGCGCCACCGGCAATGTGTCGATCGGCGGGCTGTTTCTTGCGGGCGTGGTGCCGGGCGTGATGATCGGCATCGGACTGATGATCTACAGCTACTTCTTCGGGCCGACCGGCGTCTTGAAGAAGCGCGCTTCGATGGTCGACGTATTCGTCGCAGCCCGTGGCTCGGCGCTGCCGATGGTGATTCCAGTCATCATCATGGGCGGCATCCTCACGGGATGGTTCACGCCGACCGAGGCCGGCATGGTCGCGTCCGTCTACATTATGATGGTCGTGATCCCGATCATGCAACCCCGCCATATCCGGCAGCTTCCCGGCGATTTCATCTACACCGGCATGCTCTATTCGCTGCCGCTGGCCCTGGTGGCGGCCGCTTCCGCCTTCGGCTGGATGCTGGCCTATTTGCGCGGTCCCGATGCCGTCGCCGACCTCATCTCGGTCCATGCCGGAACCGATCCCTTGATGATCATGTTCCTGCTGGTGCTGCTGTTCATCCTGGTCGGAGATTTCATCGACGCGGTCCCGGCCATCATCATCTTCATGCCGATCATCAACAAGCTGACCGAGCTGGGCAATATCAAGCCGGTGCATATGGGCGTGGTCATCATCACCACATTGGTGTTCGGCCTGATCACGCCGCCCTATGGGTTGTGCCTGCTGGTGGCGTCGAAATTCGTAGGCGTGCCGTTCTATCGCGCGATGTTCCGCTCGCTTCCGCTCTACATCGTCTTCCTGATCACCATTGCCTTCGTCGTGCTGTTTCCCGATGTCGTTTTGTGGCTGCCAAAGACGTTTCTGCCGCAATCCGTCGGCTGCTTCCCACATCCGAGTGGAACGGGCTGGATCTGCCCGCCCTAGCGCTTCGCGGCCGACACCACAGGCGGCCGCCCCAGGCATGCGGCCAGAATCTCCATTGATCGGTCTACCAGGAATTGACCTTCCCGAATGCCTGCACAGTTCCCCCGTCGCCCGTCCGTCAGGTTCCGGAGCGAACCGGTAGTCGACTGGCATTGCTTGCGTTGCGGCGTCGATGCGGTCTTGCTTCAGGTTTGTGCCGGCTCCAGCCCGCCGCCGAGAAACAATTGTCCGATGCGCGGGTCGGCGAGGATCGTTTCGGCGCGATCCTGAATGCGCGTGCGGCCGAGCTCGAGCACGATCCCATAGTCGGAATTGTCGAGCGCGCGCTTGGCGTTCTGCTCGATCATCAAGATCGTGATGCCGCGCGCCCGCAGGTCGCGGATGAGGCCGAACAATTCCTCCACCAGGATCGGGGAGAGCCCAATCGACGGCTCGTCGATCAGCATCAGCTTGGGCTCGAGCATCAGGCCGCGCGCGATCTCCAGCATCTTCTGCTCGCCGCCGGAGAGCGTCGAGGCTTGGGCGCGGGCCTTGCGCCGCAGCACCGGGAAGCGGTCCATCGCCGCCTCCATGCGCCGCTCGAGATCGAAGCCCCTCGGCGCCGCGACGCCGCCGAGCTCGAGGTTGTGCAGCACCGACAGCTCGGGAAAGATGTTGCGTCCCTGCGGCACATAGCAGATACCGCCGGCGATCAGCTGGCGCGGCGTATGGTTGGTAATGTCGCGGCGGTCGAAGACGATGGACCCTGAGCGCACCGGCAGCATGCCGAAGGCGGCCTTGAAGGCCGTCGACTTGCCCGCGCCGTTGGGGCCGATGACGGTGGTGATGGCGCCGCGCGGCACGGCGAAGGAGAGCCCGTTGAGGATCGTCTCCTTGCCGTAGCCGGCGACGACATCCTCGAGGCTCAAGATGTCGTCAGTGGCCAAGATAAGCCTCGATCACTTTTGCGTCGCTGCGCACGTGCGCGGGATCGCCCTCGGCGATGATGCGGCCTTCGGCCAGCACCAGGATGCGGCTGCACAGCGCCATGACGAAGTCCATGTTGTGCTCGATGACGACGAACGTGGCGCCCTGCTCGGCGTTGATCGCCTTCAGCCGGTCGCGCAGGCTCGTCAGCATCGGCGGGTTGACGCCGCCGGCCGGCTCGTCGAGGAGCGCGAGGCGCGGGCCGGCCATGAACGCCATGGCCGCATCGAGCAGCTTCTGCTGGCCATAGCTCAGGCCGCCCGCCAGCTCGTCGGCAAGATGGTCGAGCCGGAAGAATGCGAGCATCTTGTCGGCCGCGGGGGCAAGGCCGGCATCGCGCGGGCCGACGAGGCGCGAGAGCATGCTGCCCCGGTGCTCCTGGCCAGCCAGGATCAGGTTGTCGCGCACGCTCAACTGCGGGAACACCTGCAATAGCTGGAAGGTGCGGCTGACGCCCAGCCGGTTGAGGTCGCAGGGGCGCATGCCCGTCACGGCACGGCCGTCGAGATGCACACGGCCCGCGCTCGGCCGCAGTTGCCCGAGGATGCAATTGAACAGGGTCGACTTGCCGCTGCCGTTGGGGCCGATGATGCCGAGGATCTCGCCTTGGTTAACGTCGAACGACACGCCGTCGACGGCGACGATGCCGCCGAAGCTTTTTCTGAGATCGCGCACCTCGAGGACGGCGCTCATGCCGCCACCTCCCGGGCCGCGGCGGGGACGGCCTTCGCGGCGGGCGTCACGAGGCGGTCGGCGAGGCCGAGCAGGCCGGTCGGGCAGAACACCATCAGCACGATCACCAGCATGGCGTAGCCCATCAGGTAGTACCCTTGCGCGAAGCGCAGCCACTCGGGCAGCAGCACGGCAACGATGGCGCCCAGGAACGGGCCGAAGAAGTAGCCGGAACCGCCGACCACGACCATGAGCAGCAGATTGAGCGACAGGCCGAGCGCGAACGGCGTGGGGTCGATGAACTGCACGAGCGGGGCATAGAGCGCGCCGGAGATGCCACCGAGCCCGGCGCCGAGCGCGAACGCCATCAGCGTGTAGCGGCGCGTGTCGACGCCGAGCGAGAGCGCGCGCATGGGGTTTTCGCGCAGAGCAACGAAGGCGCGGCCCCAGGGGGAACGGATCAGGCACCAGGTGGCGAGCGACACCAGCGCGAGGGCGGCGAGGCAGAAATAGTAGAACGCGTGCGCGCCGTTCATCGACCAGCCGGCGAGGCTTGGGCGTGGCACATTGCTGATGCCGTAGATGCCCCCCGTGAGCCATTCCTCGTTGCGGAAGACAAGGTAAACGAGGGTGTTGAAGGCCAGCGTGACGAACGCCAGGTAGTGGTGCTGGAGGCGCAGCGCCGGGTAGCCGAGCGCCCAGCCAGTGACGAAGCAGGCGACACCCGCCAGCGCGCAGGCCGGCCAGAATGGCCAACCCTTGGTGGTCAGCAGGGCGGTGATGTAGGCGCCGATGCCGACGAAAGCGGCCTGCGCCAGCGAGACCTGGCCGGCGTAGCCCAGCGTCAGATTGAGGCCGATGGCGGCGATCGTCATCACCGCCCAGGTGCTCAGAATGAAGATGCCGTACGGCTTGAAGAGGAACGGCGCTACCAGCAGAAAAGCGGCGGAGAGCGCCAGCGCCATGCCGGCGACGACGGTCTTGCGCCGCCTCATACGGTGCGCTCCTCGACCCGGCCGAGCAGACCCTGCGGCCGGAACAGGATGATGACGATGAGGAACAGGAGCGGCACCACCAGCCGATACTGCGTCGAGATGTAGACGGCGGTGAAGTTGTCGAGCACGCCCAGCAGCAGGCCGCCGACGATGGCCCCGCGCACCTGGTTGAAGCCGCCGATGATGGCGGCGATGAAGGCATAGAGGCCGAGCAGCTCGCCGTTGGTGAACTTGGCGAGATAGATCGGCGTGATCAGCAGCGAGGCGAGCGCAACGAGCGCAGCGTTGATCAGGAAGGTGTAGAGGATCATGCGCTCGACCGGGACGCCCAGCAGGCGCGCGACGGTGGGGTTCTGCGCGGTGGCCTGCATGCAGCGCCCGGTGCGGGTCTTGTTCAGGAAGAGCTGCAGGGCTGCGACCGCGGCGATGCTGATGCCCAGCACGACGAGGCTCTGCACGGCAAACGCCGCCCCGAACACCGTCACGTTGGTGGCGGCGGCGAGCGGCGGAAACGGCCAGGCGTCGGCGCCGTAGAACTCGCGCACGGTCTCCTTCATCAGGATGGCAAGGCCGATGGTGGCGATCACCAGCGGCAGGACGCCGTGATGCAGCATCGGATCGACCATCAGCTTCTTGAACATGAGACCGAGCGTGAGGATGGACACGGCAACGCCGACCAGCACCGCCGCCCAGAACGGCAGGCCGAAGAACCCCATGCCGATCAGCACGAAGAAGGCGGGCAGCATGACGAACTCGCCCTGCGCGAAGTTGATGGTCTGGGAGGTCTGCCACAGCAGCGTGAAGCCGATGGCGGCAAGCGCGTAGATGCCTCCGGTCGCCAGGCCGGCAACGAACAGCTGAAGGATGTCCGCCAGCATCGCCTCGCGTCTCAACAGGCGGCGGTTGCCATTGCGCCCGCCGCCAGGCGCAGGGGATGGCGACGGGCCAAGGCTCGTTGCCTACTTGCCGACCTTCGGCAGGATCTTGGTGATCTTCTGCTTGCCACCGACCACCTCGGCGAGGAAGCTGATGCGATCGATCTCGCCGGTGTTGTCCCAGCTCGTCTCGATCAGGATGCCCGGCTCGTCTTTCGGCGTGATCGTCAGCCCGTGCATCATCTTGGCCAGCCCCTTGCGATCGAGCTTGCCGAGCTTCTCGGTGACGTATCTGACCGCGTAGACGCCGGAGTAGCCCTTGAGGCCGTTGTGATCGGGAACGTAGTTGAAGCGCTTCTGGAACCTCGCCTTGAACTCCTCGACCTCCTTGAGGGGCGCATCGGCGGTGAGGCCGACGTGGCCCATGACGCCGTTGGCAGCATCGCCCCCGAGCTCGATGGTCTTCTGGCTGAGCAGCGTCGTATCGCCAACGAACGGCCCTTTCAGTCCCTGCTTGCGGGCCTCGCGCATGATGCGCGCGCATTCCTCCTCGTTGCTGTAGACGAACACCACATCGGCATTGGCGGCCTTGAGCTTGACCACGTCGGCGGCGAAGTCGACCTGGCCGGATTCGCTCGAGACGTCGGCGGCAAGCTTGATGTTGCGCGCGGTCAGCTCCTTGATGAGCTTGTCGCGACCGCCCTTGCCGAAGTCGTTGTTGACCCAGATGAGGGCAACCGTCTTGGCCTTGAGCTCGTCGCGGATGAAGTTGGCGATCTTCGGCATGCCGATCTGCTGGCCGAACGAGGTGCGGAACAGGTAGGCGTCGCCCAGGCTGGTCAGCTCGGCCGCTTCTCCGCCGATGATGTGGGGGATCTCGGCCTGCTGCAGCATCTGCATGGTGACTTTGACATTGCCGGAAAAGATCGGCCCGAGGATGACGTAGGGATCGCCGTCGATCGCCTTCTGCATCTGCGCACGGGCAACGCCTGGATTGGTCTGCGTGTCGTAGAGCGTGAGCTCGATCTTCTGCTTCAGGATGCCGCCCTTGGCGTTGAGCTCCTCGACGGCCAGGATGACGCCGTCGCGGAAATTGCCGCCGGACACGGCGATCGAGCCCGATATCTCGCCGACATAGGCGAACTTGACGTCAGCGGCAGCTGCCGCCGGCATCAGCATCAGCGTCGACAGAGCGAGCACGAACCTCGACAGTCGCATGGAGATCCTCCCGTAGGTGAACGCACCCCTTTTGGGGTGGCCAGTGTTTGTGTGCTGGTCTTGGAAAAGCCGTGCCAACGAGCCGCCTGTTCGCGCGCATCATGGACCCTGTGGGCGCACATGCCAAGTCGGTGGGGCAACAGGCGTCAGCCGTATTCCGCCGATCAACGGCAATGGGGGGGGGCAATCGGCGCATTACGCCTACGGCTAATGCGCCCTACGCCTCGAGCCTCGCCGCCATCTCGCGGAGCTTGAACTTCTGGATCTTGCCCGACGGGGTGCGCGGCATGTCCGCCACCAGCTCCAGCCGCTCGGGCCAATAGGGCTTGGCCATGCCTGCTTCGGCGAGGAACCGCGTCAGCTCGGCCAGATCGAGCCACGCATCGGCCTTGGCGACGACGAACACGCAGGGGCGCTCGCCCAGCCGCGGGTCCGGCATGGCCACCACGGCGCACTCGGCCACGCCGGGATGCCGGTAAATCAGGTTCTCGACCTCGGCGACGGGGATGTTCTCGCCGCCGCGGATGATCACGTCCTTGGTGCGCCCGACGATGCGGATGTAGCCGTCCCGGTCCATGCGCGCGAGGTCGCCGGTGTCGAACCAGCCGTCCGCATCGCACGAGTTGAGCTCGGGCTTCTTCAGGTAGCCGACGAAATGCGTGATCCCGCGCGCCTGCAGGTCGCCGACCGTGTCGGCCGGCACGGGGCGCTTGTCGTCGTCCACCACGCGGGCCTCGGTGCCGGGCAGGGCGCGGCCGTCGGTGGAGAACACCTTCTCCTGGGGGTCGCTCTTGCGCGTGATGGTCATGCCGGCGTTCTCGGTCATGCCCCAGCAGGACAGCACGTCGAGGTTCATCTCCGCCTTCGCCCGCTGCACCAGCACGCGCGGGATCGGCGCGCCGGCGCACACCCAGGTCCTGAGCGCCCGGCTCACGCGCTGGCGCAGCTCCTCGGGCAGGTTGACCATGTCGGCCACGAACGGCGTCGAGCCCATGCTGAAGGTGGCGCCCTCGCGCTCGATCATCGGCGCCGCCGCCAGCGCCGACCACACGTCGAGCGCCACCGTCGTGGTCTTGAGCATCACCGGCATCAGCATGCCGTAGAGGAACCCGGTCTGGTGCGCGTAGGGCGAGCCCATGAAGATCACGTCGCTGCTGCTGACGGGGATGTCCGCGATGAAGCATTGCGCCGGCGCCAGCACGGTGTTGGCGGTGTGCATCACCGCCTTGGGCTCGCCGGACGTGCCGGAGGTGTAGATCAGCTCGACCACCTCATCGGGCTGCGGGCGCAGCGGCTCGAGCTGCCGGCGCTCGGCTTCGGATGGGGCAGGACGGTCCAGGAAGGCGCGCTCGAACGATGCCTCGCCCGCGCCGCCCACCGCCAGCACGTGCTGCAGATGCGGCAGATCGGGGCGGATCTCGCGCATCATCGCCATGTGATCGAACCCGCGCCACAGCGCCGGCACCACCGCGACCCTGGCCTCGGCAAAGCCCATCATGAAGCGCAGCTCGCGCTGGCGGAAGATCGGCATCAGCGGGTTGGCGACCGCGCCGATGCGGTTGCAGGCGTAGAACAGCGCCGTGAACTCCCACCAGTTGGGCAGCTGGAAGGCAACCACGTCGCCCTTGCCGACGCCGCGCTCCACGAGCCCCATCGCGATCCTGTCGACGCGGTCGCCGAGCTCGGCATAGGTGAGGCGGATCTGGCGCCGCAACACGCTGTTCCAGCCGACGAAGGCCGTGCGCTCCGGCGCCGCGCGCACCGCACCGTCGAGGTCGTCGATCGGCAGCCGGTTGGGCCACAGCTTGCGCTGCGCCGCCACGCGCTTCTCCGGCAGATGGATCTCGAACGCCATGGCGCTTCCTCCCCGGGCCCTTGCCGTGCGCCTTCGTGGGCAAGGACCGTGGCCCACTCTAAGCCGGCTCTTGCCGGCCTGCCAACGGAGGCCAGGCACCGCGCGCCCATGGATGCGCTATACTGCAGTCCCGCCTGCAGGAGGACGCAACGCGCGATGGCTCAACCGATGCTGTTTTCGCCGCTCGAAATTCGCGGCGTGCGCCTGAAGAACCGCGTCGTCGTGGCGCCCATGCACCAGTACTCGGCGGTCGAGGGTTTCGCGACCGATTGGCACCTCGTCAATGCCGGCAAGTATGCGCAGGGCGGCGCCGGCCTCGTCATCATGGAGTCGACCAAGGTGGCGCGCAGCGGCTGCGGCACGGTCGGCGATACGGGGCTATGGGACGACAAGTTCATCGCGCCGCTGGCGCGCTGCTCAGCCTTCATCAAGGCGCACGGCGCGGTCGCCGGCATCCAGCTCGGCCACTCCGGGCGCAAGGCGCGCCTCACCCGGCCATGGCAAGGCGGCACGCCGCTCGAGGGCAGCGAGCCCGAGATCTTCGACTGGGAGGGCTGGGAGCTGGTTGCCCCGAGCGCCGTGCCGCACACCGAGAAGTCGCCGACGCCGCGGGCGCTGTCGCACAACGAGGTGCGCGACCTGGCGGCAAAATGGGGCGAGGCAGCGGCGCGTGCCGGCAAGGCCGGCTTCGACGTGGTCGAGATCCACGCCGCGCACGGCTATCTCATCCATCAGTTTCTCTCCCCCGTCGCCAATCGGCGCACCGACGCATACGGCGGCTCGGAGCTCAATCGCATGCGCTTTGCCGTGGAGGTGGCCGAGTGCGTGCGCGCGGCCTGGCCGGCGGACAAGCCGCTCTTCATGCGCCTCTCGTGCGAGGACGATGCCGGCTGGGGCCCGGAGCAGAGCGTACAGCTTGCCCGCCTGCTCAAGGCCGAGGGCGTCGACGTGATCGACTGCTCGTCTGGCGGCATGATGGCGGGCTCGCCGATGGAGAGCGCCCGCGCCAAGAAATACGGCTACCAGGTCCCCTATGCCGAGAAGATCCGCAAGGAGGCCGGCGTCATGACCATGGCGGTGGGCCACATCGTGCACGCCGACCAGGCCGAGGCGATCCTGCGCGAAGGCCGCGCCGACCTCACCGCGCTGGCCCGCGAGATCATGTACAATCCCAATTGGCCCATGGATGCCGCGCAGAAGCTGGGCGCCGATCCCGACTTCAAGCTGGTGCCGCCGCCTTATGCCTATTGGCTGGGCAAGCGCGCCAAGTCCGCCTTCGAGGGCAAGCCGTCGACGTGGATGGCCGGGCTCGCCGACCCGGGAGGCGCGAAAGGCTGAGCGGGATCTCCCGGCACCGCGCATGCCCGCGGCTACGGTAGAGATCGGCGTCCGCACCACGGATGCGCCGGTTCCACGCCGTCAGGCATTCGGCGCCGGTTGTTCCGGCCGGAACAGCGCGCGCTTGCGGCGCATGCGACCCTCCAACAAACCTCGGTGCAATTGGAGTTCGTCATGCCCCCCGTCAGCCCCCGCGCGCTTGCGCGCAGCGCCACCAAGGCCGCCCTTGGTCTTGCAGCCCTCGCCCTCTTCGCCACACAAGCCGGCGCCGTCAGCGCCCGCGTGCAGATGGCCTGCGCCGGCGACTACTTCGCCTACTGCAGCCAGCATTCCCCCGACAGCCCCGGCGTGCGCACGTGCATGCGCGCCAACGGCCTCAAGCTGTCGATGGGCTGCGTCAACGCCCTGATCGCCGCCGGCGAAGTCTCCAAGCAGGAAGTCGCGCGCCGGGCGAAGGCCGGGCGCTAAACCGAAGTTCCCCGCCAAGACGCTGCAGGAAATGGGGGTGGCAGGCAATGGCCCGAAGCTCTATAAGCTCGGTCCCGGCCGGAACGCACGGGTCGGGCACAAGCCGTCCGACCTCGAGGCGCGGGCGGAAGGCACGCCTATCAGTCGACGTCTGAGTACAAGACGTATCGGTGTCAGGCTGGCGTTAGGTTCGGAAAGAGTGATAAGGACGCGCATCGCAGCAGGCACTGAAATCCCCCAATAGGCCCAGGTAGCTCAGTTGGTAGAGCACGTGACTGAAAATCACGGTGTCGGTGGTTCGATTCCGCCCCTGGGCACCACCCGCGCGCTTCGCGCGCGTGTTGCTGACAAGAGCATCAGCCTAGGTCCGCACGACACCCACCCCCTATGAGACAGCTTGTCGCGCACCCGGCTCCGTCAGGGACAACCACGCGGCGTCGAAGGCGTCCTGCCGCTTCAGGGCGGACGTGCTGCTCGGTCACGTGCCACCACAACCTCGTGGAATGGCCACTGCGCCCATCACTTGACCTTGATCGCTGCAACCGGCTTGCTCACAAGGGCGCCTTGCCTCAGTTCGGCCGAAGCGCAACCAGGGTCCCACGCGGCCCCGTGCTCATCGTGATCGCGCCGGACGCCGCCAGCCGGCGCAGCTCGTCATGTACGCCGGACGGCGAGCGTCCAAGCACGGACGCCAGGCGCCTCATGCTGGTCTCAGCGCGACCACCCTGCAAGGCGAGCCACTCCGTCACGTCGGTGGCATGCGCGACCCGCGGACGGCCGGCGGACACCTGAACAGGCACGGACGGACGGGGTGTCCGAGGCGTCCGTTCGATGTGTCCAGACCGTCTGTCTCCCGCGTCCAGAGGGCGCTCTGGCGGGCGTCCGGGGTGTTCAGGGGCAGGAGACGCGGCGTCGCAGGAACGGCGTGGGCGAGTCTCTGGCGAGGCCTGGAGGGCCATCCCCAAGGCGAGGGACAGGCCGCCGCCTGCCTCGATCATGAGCACCGCGAGCAGCACCAGTAGATCGTTCAGGGGTTCAGGCGTGGCGTTCACCCCGACAGCTTGCAGATACCGCGCAAGTGTTCGGGCATCGCTGTTTGCCTGTTTGGCCGGACCGGTCGCCGCCAGCTCTCCGGACGCGCGCTCGACCTTCGCCTCCAGCTCGGCTCGCCGCTTCGCCCGGCCCAGCTCCGCGGAGAGCCCTGGGGGCGGTGCGCACAGGGTATCGCGTCGGCCGAGCGTGACGACGATGCGGCACACGGGGCGCGCAGCAGTGATGAGGGCCTCCAGCTCGGCCAAGGGCCGTGAGGGCTTCAGACCCTCAAGCTCGGCCCTGGCAGCGTCGTAGGCGGCTTGTGCGCGCTTGCGGGCTTCCGCGGTCGCTGTCTCGGTGGTCGCAGCGTCCGTCCGGCCGCCAGATGCACTGCCGAGGGCGGCCGTTATGCTGTAGCCGCCGGCGAGTAGCAGGGCCACCAAGGCGACCAGGGCGGCCGACCAGCGGCGGGCCTCTAGAGAGCGGATCAGCGCCGGCCAGGACAGGGCGAACACGATAGCGACGGCGCCCGCGACGGCGGCCCAGGTGAGGGAGCTGATGACATCGGAGCCCTTGGCCCAGCCGTAAGTGACGTTGATCGTGCCGGAAGCCGAGACGAAGATGCCCGCCGCCACGAATGCAGCGCGGGCCGGCCACTTGCTGGCCGGTTGTATGGGAAGGCTCATGACGCTTACCGCGGGCGGACGCGGCCAGGTGCAGCAGGCGTCACGCGTGGGCAATTGAGCTTGGGTGACGGGGGATGTAGATCAGGCGCAGCCTGAGTCATGGTCCACTCCATGGCTTGGGTTAGGGCCTCGTTCGGTGTTCCACCACCGGCGAGGTCCGCCTACGCGCGTAGGCACTCCCGACAGTGACTTGATTTGCTTTTCGAGTCCCTAACTCTCATTCGCCCGACCGCCGGTGAGCCGGACTTGGCTTGCTAAGGGCGCGGAGATACGCGGAGATACCAAGTGTCCCGCAGAGAAGCAGGCGCAGCCTCAATCGGCACTTGACTTTTAATCAGGTGGTCGTTGGTTCGATCCCAACCGGGCTCACCAATAATTTCAATTACTTAGATTGGCTTTGCATCGGCTTCACCCCCAAAAAGGTGCAGAAAAGGTGCGTCGTGGAACGGCGGTGTCATCCGGGCTGCTACCGCCCACTTCGAGTGATCGGCGGCAAGGGGGACATGCCCAATGATCCGAGCAACGCTTGTACTTGTCGCTCAGCGTCAGCATCCGCGTCGGGTCCAACCATTACTTCGGTGACCGTTCCTGGATCGAACAATGGCATCGGGATCACGACGTAGCGCTGACCACCAATCGGGCGCAAATGAACTGGCAGCTTCGGGCTCACACGATCATTCAAGGCGATCAGTCGTGTCTCTCTCTCCGGCTCCCATTTGCGCTCCTTTGTCGTGATGCTGTTCCAAAGGACTGGGATGTGCATCTCTGACGCAAGTCTGCGGCAGAACTCAGCAGCTTGTGCACCGCTCGGGATCGTCTCTCGCTGAGCTTCCATAGTGAGGGTGTCGAGCGCATGCTGGATTGGCCGCCGATGTTGCGCTTCGCACCGTGCAGGGTCGTAGACCACTCTGCCCATGAAGTGGTGCTCGTGGGGCGCTGCGTGAGGCTGGTATGTTGGTGTGAATAGTCGCTCAGACAGTCCGATAGCAATCCCGCGCCGGTGATCGCCATATTGCTCCCACTGGTGTGGTTCATCTGCCCGCCCGAAGCTGGCCGAGTAGAACTCAAAGCGTCCCCTGATACCCGCAAGATTACCCGGCTGCACCAAAGGTTCGCAGAACTGTCGAACAAGCCAGTCGGCGGGCTGCGTTCCACTCGCATGGAACATCGCGATCTGGAGTAGTCGGGTGGCGATGCTGAAGCCGTAGGTTAGCTCAGTCGCATCATTCATTTGCTCAATGCTTGTGAACCAGAAGCTTCGGCTTCGCATGATGCCTTCGAACCCGGCCCATGTTGTGTAGTGAAACAAAGGCGAGTTCGGCGCATCACGGGCGTCTGCCTCGTACATGCGCTGTGTGTACGCGTCGCTATAGGATTGAAGCACCTTTTCCAGGTGCTTGCTCAACCGCCTTTGGAACTTCGGCATGATAATTTGATGGCACGTCTGTTGGCCAGCCATCGGTTGACGATGGGTGCGCGGGTTCCCGAGCCGTCAAATACCCAGGTTCTTGGCGATGTCGCTTTGCACATTTGCATCAGCAGCGAACGCTAGGATCATCTTCCGGGTGCACCAATATAGCGGGCGCGTGTGAACGGTGGATGAGAACGCCTCCAGCTCGATCAGCCTGTCTCCGCTCAGCGTCGCGTTGCAGTAGTCCTCTATGACCCGCTCGTTGTCCTGTGGTGACAGGCCCGGAAATACGTGAGCTATCTTCGGCGTGCGATGCCACTTGGCAATGATACCTGACAGATGCGATTTGCCCGTGACGCCACCGGAGTGCACGAGCGGGTTTCGGAACACATCGTAGAGTTCATCAGCGGCGAGCTTTGGCAGCTCGTTCTTGGGTCGATGCTGATCATCTGCAACGGTCACGTGATCCCACGGGAAGAACCTCAACATGCAATCCGTGAACGCAAGACGGTCGCCGCCGCGCTTCTTGTTGACCTTGGGATCGAAGTGCTGAATCGCGGACGCAGCCGCGATAGCAAGCAACGTCATGACGGCGGCCGACGTGCCGAAGTGATTGAATGGCCCGTCGCCGGGATAAGTGGCTGCCAGGAGATGGTGGGCTTGCTCCAAGTGCTGCTCGGTTGCCATCGAAATGGCGGCGTTGACCTTCGTGTCGGGGAGTGGCAACCGAACGTAGGACATCAGGCCGCCCCCTTGCTTCGCCGGACTGCACCCTGAATGTACGCCATCGCAATCCCTTCCGCTTGTTCATCGGTCATCGGTGTGCGAGGCCAGCCGACGGGGCTCGCCTTGAACGGCCAGAGCTGAACAACTCCGGGGACTTGAACACGCTGTCTGTTGATCCCGCCCCGGACAGCAGTGCTAAGAACATGAGAGTAAAGCTGGCCGACGACAAACGTAGTCGTCTGCGTATTGGGCAGGGGAAATCCGTCCTCTGTGTGATTGATACTATTTTCCTCGGACGACACCGGAAGCGTGTTGTGCACGTACACGCGAGGCCAGCTCTGGCGCTCGTAGTAGCCAATCCAAATCTTCCAATCGCTCGGCACAGTCCGGTTGTCCATCAGGTAGCGCCGATGGGCTGTCGTTATTGCGACCTTGCGCGGCGTCCTGCTCTGGTGTTCCGCAACCATCGTGAACATCGCGATCCACGCGGCAAGGGTGGCCTGCGCCTTCTTGTGGAGGCCGATCCGCTCGCCCTTCAGTAAGGGAACGAGGATTGGCTTCGCCTCGCTTTGGAGGACGCTCATCCAGCCATTGTTGCATTCTCGGCAGACGACACGTACGCGTCCGCTCTGGGATGATCCGGATTGCTTCTTGACCTCCTTGACGGTGTGCGTCCGGTAGATTGTCCCGCTGAATCGCTCGTGGTTGACAACACCCTTCGGTAGGTAGGGGTCGAGCCAATCTGCCCACACGTGTTCCTTCGTCACTCCTGGTTTGCCGCAGAAGATGCAGAGCTTTGAAAGCTTCGACACAATCACCCCGTTGCAAATGATTGGCTGCGCCCTGGCCGCACCGCAGTCACATGAACTTGCGCCGTCTGAACGCCTTCACATCCCGAGCTGAGAGATTGAACCACTCGCCGTTGCCGCGCTTGTTAGCGAAGCGGTTGTGCCAGTACGCCTCGATGCCGGGTGGATCGTCGGTTGTGATCGAGTGTACGAGGATCAGCTTCTCCGGCAACTGGATCGCAAGCTCGTACTCGCGTCGCCCGACAGAGCCTGTGTGTCCGATCTTGTAGTACTTGCCCATGCGGGCGAGGTAGACGTAGCCGAAGCGCGTCTCGGCATCTTCCTCGGGCTCTGGCTGCCTAGTTGGCACGGTGTCGGCCAGTGGACGGCAGATGGCTGCCACGTCGTCAAAGCCGGGTGTCGTCAGGCAGTGGTCGAGCACTTCCGAGCGCGATCTCTCTTTGGGCCGAGTTTGGCGAAGACGGAGTGACTGGGAAATGACTTATCGTTGCGTGCCTTCATGCGCAGCTCAGCCTCGACGGGGAAACGTCCAAGCTCTCGTACTAGAAGAGCAATCGCCCGTACGAGTTGACGCTCATCGTAAGGCAACTGAAACGCGTTGGGCGCGAACCCGGCTTCGGCAAGCGCGTCGCCCCACTTGCTCCAATATTTGCCGTACCACGCCGTCTGCTTGATGCCGGTGAGACTTTCGAACTTGGCGCGGCCCAACGCAATCCCGCCGTGCTGTTCGGCAGTGCGCTTGATCTCGGCGAGGATGAGCGTCTTCGTGACCATGATGACGGTGTACCACGCGTGCCACGCATCAGGCCGACTATCGCAACGCAACGCTACAGCGCTGTCGCCACGGTGATCGGCGCACGGTTTTTCGGTGTGATGAAGACGCCCCAGCTCGCCGCGCAGGCGGGTGACGCTGTGGGATCGCCGCCGATGGGCATCCGCCCGTATAGATAGATGATCCACATGGATGCAGCTTCGCCATCTGCACACTTGAAACCGCGATACACGAAGGCTCCACCACCAACATCTCTTTCCACGTACTCGCCGCCTTTGAGCCGCTGCGCGAAGTTAAGGATATTGGCCTCGGTCTCGGCAGTCAGCGGAATCGTTTCTACAAGGTACTCCGGAGTGACGACGCCCCAATGATGGAACGCGAGACCTCGCGCCACCAAGCCGCACCAATTCTGAATCTTGTCGGCGTCCACATATACCGGTATTCGCTCATGAACCTGTCCCGTCTCATCATATAGACGGACAGGAGAGCCAGGGCCGTCGAGGATTTGGCGCAGCACCTTGTTTGCTGGATGCCGAGCCCGCTTCGGCATCAGTTCGTTGCAGGTCTCCCGAGCCTCTGTGTGGTTCGCGCCAAGAGGCATGATCTGCATGAGATAGGTCTCAAGTCTCGACTTCTCACCGTTGCAACTGTCGCACGCCGGTACTTCGGGCAGGTTGGCACGACGCCTTACGAGTAGAAATCCTCTCGCGAACACATGATCGCCCGTGGTGGCGATATTGGGCTCACCGCAGTAGGCGCAAGTCTTACCCTTGAACCTCTTGGTGGTCACAGACGTCTCCGAACTGATTGCGAATCAGGCTCCGCGATCTTATCCAAACCAGCAACGGTGGACTATTCATGGACAGGTCGCCGCATGCAATGCAGATGGAGCGCTCAATGATCATCCGTAACGCCGAAGAGACGAGAAGGCGCTACCAGGAACAGATGGGCGAGGCGCTGGGGAGCGCCTTCTACACCGTCGTGGGGCATGTCCACTACCTACATGCGAAGTGGGGCGACTATATCGCGTTGTTCGACCAGCAGAACCGCGTCGAACTGCTCAACAAGATCGCGCCCGCGTACTTCGCTCGCCTCCAGGAGATGTTCATCGACGACATCTTCCTCCACATCTCGCGACTCACCGACAGGCCGCGCATGGGGAAATACGAACATCTCAACATGAAGCGTCTGATCGAGATGCTTGATGATCCCAGTGTGAAGGATCGCGTTGCGCCGCTACTTGCTGATCTGGAGCACAAGGCGGGAGCCTATCGCGAGTGGCGCAATCGGCGCATTGCCCACACCGAATACGAGCTTGCGACGGGACAATCAACGGACCCTCTGCCGCCGACGACGCGGGCGATGACCAAGGAAGTGATTGACGCAATCTCAGAGATCACGAACGTGATCTGCCAGCACTATTGCGATAGCGACCTGTACTTTCGTTACGATGAAGGTGGTGGTGCGTCCGATCTTCTCTACGTGATGCACGACGGTCTGCTGATGGAGAAGCAGCGAGAGGCCCGTAGGGCGGCGGGGGACTATCGGGTTGAAGATTACGCGCCGGTTGACCTGTGACGAGCATCATCGTTTCCGCTTATAGGAATTGCGCGGCGCTGGCCGATCCGACCACGACTGCGCCTCCACGTTCGCGAACGAATACCTGATGCCCGCCTTCTCTGCCTCCTGATCGGAGCGACGGCGCGAACGTCTCTCGGCCGCGATCATATCTGTCGGTGGCGTACCGACAGAATTTGAGGCCCAGAAGGGCAGCGCAGTAGCCTGGCGGACCCGACCAACCGACGATGACCGCAGCGCGTCGTGGGCGGATCGTTGGCGGTGGCGTGTGGCTGGTGATCGTGGGTCGTCGTCGAAGCCTCTGGCTATCGAGCTTTGTTACTGCCGCCAGAGTTCCGTCTGCCAGCCAGGTATTGCGGATTTCTTAGAGGACTGCCCTGGCCGGTTCGACTTGGACTTCGCCAGTGGTTGTTGCACCGGACGTGGGGTGATTGACGACGTCTCCGGCGATGTAGCTTCGGCACTACCTTCGCCGACAACCACAAACGGAGCCCAATAACTCGGATGCGCTTCGTGTGGCTCCCCCTTGTCGATCAGCGCCAACATGGATCGCCGTAGAGCCTCGGATCGTCCAACCTTCTTGTCGGCGGCCATGGTGCTCAACGCCTTGGTGATCAACTTGACCGTGCTGTCAGAGTAGACCGCCCAATGCGAAACGAGCAGGGCACGGGCTCCGGCGTAGAAGAATGCACGGGCGAGACCTGACAACGCTTCGGCCTTGTCAGAGCCGCCCGCAGCGGTGTTGCAAGCCGACAGGATCACCCAATCAGCGTCGAGCTTGAGACCAGCGATCTCGGATGCCGAAAGGTAGCCGTCATCTTCGGCGGTCGCCTTCTCGGGCGGCGTCAAGATCAATCCTGGCTCGGTGCCGGGTGTCAGCTCACCAGCCAGCACGCCATGCGTGGCAAAGTGGACGATGCGGTAGGCGGCGAGGCTGCCGTTCTCGCTCAGCGATTTGATTTCTCGCTCATTGGCGCGGGCACCAAGCAGGATATCGCCGTAGGCCACGCGAAGATCACGAGCGACCGCGCACAGTTCGTCAGCGGTCTCGGGGAGTGGTATCTGGGAACGGATGTCGGCGACATCCACAAGCCCGCTGCGCTGAGTGATGGACCTCACACCGCCGTGCACACCGAACGGTCCGGCGACACGCTGCCGCGCCGTCTTGGGGCACTCCTGCTTGTCTCGCGCCAGCTTGGCACGTGATCCTTGAGGATCGGAACCGTCGAGCAATGGATTACCGAAGCCAACGAAGGGTTTCGTCGCACGGCTGGTCTTGGCGTGCTGGCGCAGCGCCTTGAGCGAGGAGACGGCGGGCAGCACCGCAATAGTGTTGCTCCTCGACAGCCATTCAGCACGCCGGAAAGCGTCGGTACCCATCAGTTTGGTATCGGACTTCTGGGTAACGAGCACCTGGAAGGGGAGCTGCGTCAGCGGACCGGATGGTACGATGAGCAGGTGCTTGCCGTTGATCAGATCGGCGACCTGGCCGAACAGCGCTTGGTAGAGATCGTGCGCACTAGCGAGATCGAACGGCAAGGGCTCGTTCTCTTTTGGAGCCTTGTCGAGCGATAATTTGAGAAGGTCGGCGCACTTGATTGCGCCGTCACCCCAGGCGGCGGCGTCGAGCCCGCAGCGCAGCGCAGCGACGCGCTCAGTCAACGCTTTGGTGCCGAGTTCCAAGCGCACCCAGCGCATGTCGGTCTTTGTGACCACCCAAAGAAAGCTCTCTTCCGGCATCGGCTGTTGCTCCAATTCCTGGGTGTCTAGAAACAGGAGCAGGGCCTCGTCCTTCGCAAGTTGTGCCTGAATGTCCTCGACCGATGCTGCGCCCGGGTTGACGAGCGCGACATAGTCAGGGAACGCCACCGTCAGCTCTTTATCGATCTTGGCAATCTGCGTATCGATGGCAGCAAGCCGGGCCATATTGGTGGTCTCCGCGGTTGTGTCCCGCTTGTGCGGTGCTTGCGATACCGAAACAATGTGTTTGTGATCACGCTGCTGCCATTCTCCAACCAAGTCCTGTCGTTCGCGGACTAGACGGCTGAGCCGCTGGTCGGTAGTGGCCTTGCGGGCGGCCATCTGGGTCAACGATTGCGCGGCTTCCGAGGCGAAGGCCCATTGCGCCATCTGGAACATCTCGCTGGCCATATCATTTCTTGCGCTTCGACCTTCCGACGCGAGGCGGTAGACCGCCTGTATGAGCCCCTTAAATCGACTGCTTTCGCGTTCAGCCTCACTGCGTCTCTTGCCCGTCAGGGTTTGCCCGACTTCGTCGGTGCCGCGGCGCGTGCGCCGGACAGCCAGGTTCGCACTGCGTCGCCAGAGGTCGGCGGCGCGCGCCCAGTCTCGTTGCACGAAATGCAGCCCTGCTAGGTTGTTGAGCATTGTGCCGATGTCTGGATGGTCCGGCCCGAGCGCCTTCTCGACAATGGTGAGCGCGCGCTTCAGCAACGGTTCGGCCTCGGCCGCTCGACGCTGCGCGAGATAGAGCAAGGACAGATTGTTGAGCCTTAATGCGAGCGCAGGATGATCGGGCCCCACCGTCTTCTCGCCAATGGTGACGGCGCGTATGTAAAGCGGTTCAGCCTCCGAGTAGCGGCCCTGGTCGCGATAGAGCCCGGCCAGATTGCTGAGCGAAGTGCCAACATTCGGGTTGTCTGGCCCCAACGCCCGTTCAAAGATCGCTAGGGCGCGCTGGTACAGTGGCTCGGCGTCAGCCGTTCGACCATGGTTCTCATAGACACTCGCGAGGTTGTTGAGCCTGATAGCGACATTAGGGTGGTCTGGCCCGAGCGCTTTCTCGGCAATGGTGAGCGCGCGCTTCATCAACGGTTCGGCCTCAGCTGCTCGATCCTGCGCGAGATAGAGCGCGCCCAGGTTATCAAGTGCGCCGCCGATATCGACATGGTCGGGGCCCAGCGCCTTTTCCGCAATGGTAAGCGCGCGTTTCATCAGAGGCTCAGCCTCTGCATACCGTCCCTGGTCACGATAGAGGCCAGCCAAGCTGTGGAGTGCTTGCCCGACATCTGGGTGGTCCGGGCCCAACGACTTCTCGCGGATCGTGAGGCTGCGCTGGAAGAGGGGTTGGGCCTCTACGTAACGGCCCTGGGCGCGATAGAGGGCGGCTAGGTGGTTGAGCATGGTGCCGAAATACGGGTGGTCTGGGCCGACCGCGTTCTCGGCAATGGTGAGCGCGCGCTTCATCAACGGTTCGGCGTCTGCGTAACGGGCCTGGAAAAAATAGAGTTGAGCCAGGTTGGCGAGTGAGGCGGCGACATCCCGGTGATCGGGCCCAAGGACCTTCTCGTCGATGGCGAGCACACGCTTGTATAGCGGCTCGGCATCGGCATAGCGGCCCTGGGCGCGGTAGAGGGCACCAAGGTGGTAAAGCACGGTGGCGATGTTCGGGTGGTTTGGCCCCAGTGCCTTCTCGTCGATGGCGAGCGCACGCTTGTATAGCGGCTCGGCCTCCGCATGGCGGCCCTGGGAGCTATAGAGCGCCGCCAAGTTGCTGAGCGAAGCGCTGACATCAGGATGGTTTGGCCCGAGCGCCTTCTCGCGGATAGTAAGGGCGCGCTTCATCAGCGGCTCGGCCTCGGCATAGCGGCCTTGAGCACGATAAAGCTCGGCGAGGTTGTTAAGTGATGTGCCAACATTGGGGTGGTCCGACCCCAAGGCCGTCTCAATGAGCGCTATGCTACGTTGGTGCAGCGGCTCTGCCTCGGCAGTTCGATCCACGCTGGTGTACAGTAAGGCGAGCCAACCCATTCGAGTAGCGGTATCGAGATGGTCCGGACCCCTCTGACTGCGGGTCAGCTCCAGCGCCCTTTCGGCGAGCGGGATTGCTTCCGCATATTTCCCAGCGTCGTAGAGCGCACTAATACGCTGGTTGAGCGCGACCAAGTAATCCGGCTTCTGCTCGTTGGGCGGCACGCCATCGGACCGTGCGCGTGGGGCCGCCCCTGGCGCAAAATCAAAGATGGGCGGACGGTCCGATTGCGCGCGCGCTGATGTGGTTGTCGCGGCTTCGGCGACCAATAGCGCGCCCGCCAGCAATACGCCTTTATGAAAACGGGATTCCCGCATGTCGCCACCCTTCAGCGCCAGCCTATCGCACGCGGGTAAGGCGAACCAGCGGCAGTAACGCGCTGCTGCCCGACCGAAGACAGCCTGAGCACCGTCCGCGATCAGCGATCAGGTGGCAGCGGTCGAGAGCCCGCCGACGTAGTCGGGACGCTACTGTCGAGCGCCCTAGGTCAGCGATCCGCCTGACCAAGGGTCAAACTAGCCGCGGTGGAACTGCTGTTAGATCGCCCAGCTCCTTTGGGCATGCATCCTCCTCTGTCTCGGCAACGCCCCCCATGGGGCATCCGTCTGCGGCAGGCGCTCGCACGCTAGCCCCTCAGTCGCGCCTACCTTGGCCATTCCCCATTAACCCCGGTGGAGTGCATCTAATAACATCCTATATTCCCTATATGGACCGGACGTAATACGGTTGGGGTAACAGTATGGTGCATTTATAGATATCCCCTGGTGCGTTTGAACGCGCGCGTCGAGCCGCAGTCCAATTTCGTGCCATACTTTCGATGCGACAAACCGCCTCGTTTCGCGCCTCGGTCGCTTGATCCCGCGATTGATTGGAATTTTTAAGTAAGTTCGTGCTTCAATCGCCGAAGCAAAACGCAGCCCTCACAAGATACTCTGCGAGACAACTCCAAGAAATGAGGATTACCTATGACAATCTCCCTAAACCCACACTGTGCGGGATCGTGCCGCTACGCCAACGCGGAGGGGCGCCTAGCCCGGAACGCTTCAATTACGCACAGGGTGGCCGGTCATGAGAAAGCCTAGCCTCTCCAAACCAGTCTATTGGCGCGGGCGGCAATGGGCCGTCACGCGCTATGGGGTCGAATGCCTGACCCAGTTCTATGCCATCAGGAAGGATGCCCTATTCAGGTCCGGCGACCCGCTGTCGGAGGAACCCTCCGGTTGGATCGCGCATATGGCACAAAAGCGGTGGGTCGATATCCTCGATTTTCAGGACGCGCTCGCGCATGCGGTTCGTTTGTGGCCCGGTGGCGGGCCGATCAAGGGGAGGGATCGGTGATGACCTCCGATGCCATAGCTGCGCCCGTCGCCACCGGCGACCCCATTCAACATCCTATAAGAAGTTCATTAGAAGTTGAAACGGGTCAGCCGAGCCTCACCTCACGCACCATCGCCGCACTTCGGGAGCGGTTCGCCGCCTTTGGTCATTGCCCCTCGCAGGATCACTGGGAGGGACTCATAGAGATCGCCCAGATAATCGAGGCCCAAGCGCGGGGCACCGCCCCAGCGGAGTTTTTCTACTCCGCGCTGCCCACCGGCATGGGGAAGACCTCGGTGGTGGTCGAGTCCGTGCGCCATCTCCTTGCGGACCCAGCTTACTCGGAAGTCGGCGTAGTCATCTTCGTGAACCAACTCGATCAGATCAAGCGGCTCATCGAGGAGATCGGCCTGGAGCGGCACCAGTTCGCAGTTGAGACCGGGAAGGACAACGTCGAGCTAAATGCACTGGGCAGAGGAAAGTGGACGCAGTCCGGGAAGTGGAAATCCGAGCACCAGGAGGCGCAGGTCCTCTTCACGACGCAGCAGAAGCTCATGCAGGTGCTCAAATTTCAGAAAGACTTCGAGAGCTTTTGGCAGTTCCGCGGCCAGCCGCGGCGGGTCCGCGTCTGGGATGAAGCCATCCTGCCCGCCGATCCCATCGTGATCCCGACACAGGAGATCGTTGCGTTCGCTGAGCTGCTGACGAGCCACGGTCAACCCGGAGCGGCAGCCACGTTGCGGCAGTGGGCGGAGACGATAGGTGACAGTGCGATCACCGCGGTCCCTTGGTTCTTGCTGGATCTCACCTGGAAGGGCCTCGACGATCCGCTGCTCACTGAAGGGACGACCGGGACCAAGCTCGTGTGTCAGCAAGGTTGCGCTGTTCGCGTGCATCGGGATGTCACGGACGCCGGCGGCCGGACGACGATCAGTTATCGCGAGTCATTGCCGCTGAACTTCGCGCCGTTGCTAATCCTGGATGCGAGCGGGTCGCTTCGCCTGACCTACAAAGCGTGGGCAGAAGGACGCGGCGGTCTGGTGCAGCTGCGCTCACCGGGAAAGACTTACCGTAACCTGACGATCTACCACTGGGACCACCCCGCCGGGAAGGCAGCGTACCGGGCGAACGACACGCAGAGGGACCTTGCCCAAGCCGTCGCGAAGGCATTCTCCGAGGTCCCCGCCAATGAACAGTTGCTCGTAATCGTCCGCCTGCATGAGAAGCCTTACGCCGATCTTCAGAAGAGAATACTGGACGCCATCAAAGCCTCGGGCGGTGACGCTGAGCGGGTCCGGTTTCTGACCTGGGGGCGCCACACCGCGAGCAACGCCTATGCGGACATCAGGCATGTGATCGTGGTCGGCCTGTTGCAGTACAGCGCAGCGGCCAATGAAGCTCACTGGCGGGCCGCCGCGAAGACACCCGCGGAGACCGATGTCAGCGGAGACCAGCTTGAGGCGCTGCGGCTGGGCGAAATCGCGCATCACCTTTTCCAGGGCGTCGGCCGCGGAGCGGTTAGAAAGTCGGTCGGCGGCGACGTGCCGATGGGCTGCAAGCTATGGTGCATCTTCTCGACAGCCGGGAAGATGGGGATACCCCGGGGATTGCTGCGCACTGTCTTTCCCGAGGCGCAGGTCAAATCCTGGGAGCCCTTCGGCGTTCAGCTGCGGACCAGCAAGCTCAAGACCGACAACCGTCCCTCATTCGTCGAGATGCTCCTGCGCCGCATGGGCAACGGCGAGAAGGCGAGCTTCGAGCTGCGTGATCTAGAGGACGCATTCAGCCGGCAAATGGCTCGTCGGTTCCTAAATGACCCCGAAGTCAGCAGGGCGCTGGAGAGCCGCGGTATCGTGATCGAGGCCCAAGAGCTGCCTGAACGTAGGCGCGGCGGGAGGGTTATGGTCTACACTCTTCGCAGACGGCCTCCGGCCCAACCCGCCTCAACATCCTATAAGAGTACATATGATCCTGAAATGGGTCGCAATTTCAGAGGGACTCCTAACCAGCTGCTCCCTGCGCCTTGAACCGCCGTCTCACCTGCGGCAGCCTGCCGCACTCGGGCCCGCGCGCCCTTTCGGGCGATTGCGCCGCGGGATCAGTGGGTTGGGGGATGAATTGTTGACTTTCATAGTCAGGAAATAGCAATCCCCGAGACTGGCGGGGCCACCCCAGGCCCGGCGGGGGACCGCCGTCACCGGGCGCCCGCGGTTCGTGCGTCTTGGTATCCTAACGGCGACCTTGGACCCTCAGGTTACAGTTCTTCTCAATGCTCACACGCTCAAGCGCTTCAAACTCGCCTTTGAGTCTGGCCAGCTCGGCCGCAGTCTGACCGTCGCCTTTGATGAAGAATGCGGCGGGCCAGAACAGCACGATCGTGGCTCCCGTCACCCATGCATCGCTTGTTCGATTGCTGTCCTGAACGCCAGACACTTCCGAAGCGCGACGAGAAACACGCTCCATCTCGCCGCCGATCTGCTGGCAGGTGAGATGCTGATATTGCAGCGGCGAGATGTAAGCTGGTTTGATCGCCTCGGATGATGATGCGCAAGCAGCAAGCAACATCGCCGCGGCTATGCTCCCCCCACCTACTCGCATGGCCCGCCTCCCCACCACCCCTAACCGAAAGAGATTAGGACTGCCGACAGTCAGCATCAATCGGAAAGAGCAGATCGCGGAGGTATAGGGTGCCTGGGTGTGGTACTGAGGCCCCACGCCCACCGTATGGAGCCGCCGGCTCCGTGGCCGCCCTGTGCAGCATTGAGGCGCACGCGTTGGGCCGAAGGCTGCGCCGCACTTACATCCGGTCCTTGAACCTCCTTGATCTTGCGCAGCCGCCAGTTGCTGATGAAGGTCGGCGCCGTTCCGAACACGACTAGGGCGTGTGCCACGACGCCGATGCCCCACCCGAGGAACGGCCACTGAACCCACCACACCTCGGGCGTGGCTATCCAGTTGATGCTCACCACGCAACGCCTTCAGCCAGCGGGTTTTCCAAACCGGATTTCGCCAGGCGCCGTTCAGGATTTGGAAGCAAATCGTGTTACACTTCTTGAGAAGTACAACGAGAAAGCTCAAAAACCCTAGGCGGAATGGGCACAACTATGACTAAGAAGAGAACGGCCGCATTGGCCTATTTGCGCACCAGCTCGCCCACAAACGTGGGCCCTGACAAGGACAGCGACAAGCGCCAGCGCGAGTCCATCCAAGCCTATGCGAAGCGCGCCGGCTTCGAGATCGTCGCGGAGTTCTATGACGCTGCGGTGCGCGGCGCCGATGCGGTTGAAACGCGGCCAGGCTTCGCGGCCATGTTGGAACACATCGCCGGCAACGGCGTGCGCACCATCATCGTGGAGACGGCAAATCGCTTCGCCCGCGATCTCATCGTGCAAGAGACCGGGCATCGCATGCTGAAGGCGCAAGGTATCGAGATCATCGCTGCCGACAGCCCATCCACCTTCATCGATGATGGGCCAACGTCGCGGCTCGTCCGCCAGGTCCTCGGCGCCGTGGCGGAGTTCGACAAGGCCATGACGGTCGCCAAGCTCCGTGGTGCCCGAGAGCGCAAGCGCCGCGTATATGGCTGGTGCGAGGGCGGCGCGCCCCTGCACGAGCGCTACCCGGAGGCCGTGAGGCTGGCGAAGCGGCTGCACCGGGCAAATCCAGTGACGGGCAAACACCGATCCCTGCGCAAGATTTCCGCGGAACTCGCCGCCGCGGGCCACATGATGGTGCGGAAATACCGAGGCACCCAATCTCCGCGACCGTTCAACCCAGCGACGATCAAATCCATGGTCGAGGGGCCGATGCCGGCGCCGCCAACCTCTTGAGGCTTACGGTCGCCGGCCGGCGGTTGGGCGGGGTGCCCGGTCCTCTCCCGATCCGGGCCCGCGCTGCTCCCCCATCCCTCCCCCTCCCCGCCAAGGGGCGGTGGCCGCTCCCTACTGGCGGATAGGTGAGCGCGGTTGGGGTCGGCGTCGGCGCGGCGCGCAGCACGCGGCGGAGGGGGTGGGGCGGCAGTACTTTCCCCCAGGCCGGCCCCTCCCTGCGGTACCAGGCCCCGGGGCCCGGTCCCGGGTCCGCGGATGCTCGGCCACGATAAGCAGGCTACGGACGGATAGCTTTCCCCACCGGGGTACCCTCCCTGCCTGGTTGGGACTCCCCCACTCCACCATTGTCGCCCAACTAGAAAGAGGGCGGGAGGCGGAGCATGGGGGCGGTCGCTTCCCCCGTCGGGGGCCCCAGAAGCTGCGGCGGGCCCCTGGGCAAAAAAAGGACGGCTCCCCCGTGCGCAGGCCCGAGCAGCATCAGCCAATGACTAGCGTGTCGTCCCCGCGGAACTCGTAGGGTGGGACGCGCAGGTTGCTCGGAGCCGGGCCCCGGCGCACGCGGCCAGAGATGTCGTACTGCGAGTAGTGGCACGGACACACCCACCCGCCGAAGCGCGGCACGAGGTCGCCGAACCCCCGCGAAATGGGGACGCATCCCAAATGTGTGCAGGTGCCCTCGACAACCAGCCACTCCTTGCGCTTCACGCGGTCCCGGTCTCGCGCCGGGTCAAGAGTTGCTGCCTTGTCGTCGGCCACCGCCCGCGCAATCTGCTCCTCGGTCCGATGCACGACGAACACCGACCTCCCTTGCCAGCGCACGGTGATGATCTGGCCGGGTCTGATCTGCCGCAGGTCTACCTCGGTCGTCGCTTCCGCACGCATGCTGGCGGACGGGTTCATGCTGTCCAGCAACGGCCACAAGCCGGCAGCCATGCCGACGCTGCTGAAGGCGGCGGCCGAAAGCGTGAGGAAGTCCCTTCGCGTAGGGTCGGGTGCGGTCGCAGCCGTCACGGGCCATGCTCCTCTGTCGGGTGCGACGATGAGAATGCTGCGGGATGCCGCTGTCTTCGTGACATCTTGCAGCAGGCCTTCAACTGGCGAATGCAATTGGAGGTAGACCGACCGTCATCCCCCCCGACACGGTGTCGCAGACGAGGGAGACGTGACGGACCTCGATGTGGGCATGAACGGTCGCGTCGACGGGCCTACAGCAGCCTGGGCGGCAAAATGATGCAGCGGGTGCCCGGCCGCCAGGCGTCTCCGACGCGCACCCTCATGCCGCACCAGTGGGCCCTGCCGTCGGTCGCCTGCCGCGGGGCGAGGAAGGGGCGCGGGACGGTGATCCAAACCCCTTCGATCAGGAGGCGCACCACCTCGCGGTCGTTCTCGACCGTCTCGACGAACTTCCCGGCGGGCTGGCAATCCTCCTTGCTGCAGCAGGGGATGCCGGCGGTGTCCTTGTACAGGCGATAGTCCATGCCCCGGTCGTTGACGTGGGCCTGCGCGACGGCTGCCAAGGTGAGCAGCAGGCTGAGGGCCGCGGCAGCCTGTCGAGTATCCGGCGAATAGCGCATCGCGGCACCAAGTCGAGCAAGACGGCCAGCCTATTGCGCCAACCCCCGTTGCGCTAGCGGGCCTCCCCCGGCCCGCGTTACGCCTTCATCTGCAGCACCATGCCCCTGCGCTGGATGGTGGTGCGCTCCAGCGTCCGGCCACCAACCGCTTGAAGTCGAAGCCGATGGGGATGGGAAACGGAGCACTGGCCATTGGCCCCAAGCCACCGCTCCCATCCTCGACTCCTACCAGAGGGTGAGTGCCGCGACGTCCGCCATGACGGTGGCAACCGGAGGGCAAGCCGACGAAGAGTGGACACCGTTCAACTGTCGCGATTGACCCACTTCTGACGAAGCATCCCGCTGCTGGAGTTGCCTAGGCTAGATGGATACACTTGAGGCGTTTGGCCGACCGCTCTTGACGGTGCTCGCATGGAATGGTTTGTCGCTCGCGATGGCAAGGCCTTCGGACCAATGACGTTTGTGCAGCTTGCCGACGCTGCACAGCGGGGCCAGCTTCTGCGACACGATTTAGTTTGGCAGACGGGAATGGAAGGCTGGACGCCGGCCATGAAAGTGCCGGGACTTTGGCTGCCTCCACCCGTCCCCGAGAATGTTGTGGCGACACCGGGCGTCCCAGCCACGACCAACCCCGAGACCCCGAGCACCGGTGATGACAGGCGGAACACTGCAGCCGTCGCGAACGACAGTCGTCCACAAGGCCTCGGAGTCGGCGGAAAGATCGGATTGTCCATTCTGGTGTTTGTGGTTGGGACTATACTATGGGGCATAGTGAAAGACCCGATCATGCGGGATTTCTTAGGGCCGTGGGAACGTCTTCCCGCTAGAATTCTACTCCAAATGGCGACCTGGGGTCTGATACTTTATATTTGGACTCGCCCTACAAGAAAGGCCAACAAAAAATTGCGATTCTAGGTGCTTATCTCTAACGACAACTGCTACCTGGACCCAATCGTTCGCCAGATCATCTTCGGTCATCGTCATGTTGTGGCTGCCGACAGGGAAGGGACCGAAACAATGAAGATGGAAGCATGGGAACACGAGTTCGAGCAAGCCTTCCGACTGTGCAACCTTGAATACCGCCCGATGTACAGCGCGATTGCGCTTCAGAAGTTGGAGCAAGACAAGAAGCTAGCCGTCGATATGAAAATCGCAATGGAGCGGTACTTCTGGCGGCGCGTATGCGACCGGCAGCCGTTCGGGGATACGAGACGCGTAGCCGACCAATTTGGGAGGTCGCTCGAAGAGAACTACGGGGTGGAGCCTGGTCCGTTCTTGGACCTTGCCGAGTGCTACTGGACGTTTCAGATCGAGATGCGGGATGTGCTGCCCGCCTACTTTGAGACGTGGCTCGCCCAGGCTCTCATTGCGGTTGAGAGCGAGTTGCGCACGTTGTTCTTCCCAACGCCTGGACCAATAGCCATGCCCCGCCGACTTCGGAAGTCTGCCCAACGGACATACTTGCAGCAAGCAGCGCCAGATTTTCCGATAGAGCGCTACCTGAAAGAGAACCCGATGCTCAGGGGATGGTGGGGCTAGGTAGCGTCGCCTGCTTGTAGCCTACTTTGGGAGGCATGCTGCTGGCTTCCGTCAAAGCACAAGGATACCGCCATGGCCACCCAGGCAGACGCCAACTATGCGCTTGCCATGCTCGACGCCTACTGCGCCCTCGTGCGCGTGCTCGACAAGAGCGGCGCTGTCCGTGCTCAAGACGTGGTGGACGCTCTACACGCCGCTGCCGAAGCCCGTAGGCGTGACGGCGATACCGAAGTCACGGCAGGGCTGCACAGCGTTCTCAACAAGCTGATCGACGATGTTAGGGTCGGGCATCCACCGTTGCGGCAGGCCACAGGTTAAGGCTGGGCTCGTAGCGTCCCTGTGGTTGGGGAGGCGCGCGATGATGCACTGGCATTAATGTCGGGTTGTGGCACGTTTTCACCGTCGCTCGCACACCAGCACTACGGCAGAGGGTGGGGGCATAGCGGACACACGAGCGAGGCCCGAGGGGGACCCCGTCAGGGTCCTGGACTCCCCCCAGATTGCAGGGTGCGCTGAGCGCCCCAGGAGCGCCCAACAGGGCCGGGGCTTTTCCCCCAGGGGATGGGCTCCCGACCCCAGGATGGGACTCCCTGACTCTCCTAGGGACTCCCAGCCGCACCCGGATAGTCCGCCCGAAGTGCCGCCTCAGCGGCACGAGGGCGAGGCCAGGGGTCGCTCACCCTAGCCCACAATCCGCGCCAACTCCTGGGACCAGCGCTCCAGCGCCTCCCTCATCTCCGGAAGATAGCTGTACTGATCATACACGCGGGCCAGCCCGCGCTTGCCGTGGCCCAAGACCAACTCCGCCACCGCGTGTGGCACCCGGAGGGCGGCCATGCGCGTCCGGACCGTTCTGCGTAGATCGTGCAGCCGCCACCCCCTGGTCCGTGAGCGCGCGTGTAGTCGCACCAGCGGCTTGCCGAACCCGGATAAGGGCCGCAGTCCGCCGGTCGTACCGAATAGGTAGCGACCAGGGCGAGGCGAAGCCGAGCCCCAGGGCTCGACCCAGAGCAGCTCCAGGACCGGCTCGCTCAGGGGGACCATATGCGCCTGCCCTGACTTGAACCGCGCCTCCGGGATGGTCCAGAGCCGCCCTGCAAGGTCCAACTCGCTCCAGATCATGCCGGCCACCTCGCCCCTTCGCTGGCCAGTCAGCAGCAGCACGCGGACCAGCCGGCTGAATGGCGCGCCATCCGCAGTCGCGGTCCAGACCGAACGAAGCTCGCAGTCATCGAGGACCCTGGTCCGCTCGCGCGCTCCGGCCCTGGCCATCCCCCGGACCAAGGGAGAGCGCCAATCGTCAGTTCGCGCCTCGTACCAATTCAGGGCGGCGCGCAGATAGGCGAGCGTCCTGTCCGCCATCACCGGACCCGCTCGCGTGGCGCAGTGGTCGAGCATTGCCGCGATCTGCGACCGCTTTAGTGCGGTTACCGGGACCGCGCCCAGAGCCGGGACCACGTGACGCTCGAAGGCGGCCCGTTGGGCAGGGAGGCTGCGTAGGTCGGCACGTTGCACGAGGTAGAGGTCGAGCAGGTTGGAGAGGGAGAGCATGGCGGACTCCAGAGCTGCGCGCGGTGCGCAGATGGAGCCGGGGGAGCGAGCGTCGAGCCTCAGCGAGACGCGAGCGAAGGGGGCAGAGCCCCCCACGTCCCGTGTTTTTCTTTTCTTTTTACAGCCACGCAGTGGCTGTGACTGAAAATCACGGTGTCGGTGGTTCGATTCCGCCCCTGGGCACCAAAATTCTTGGTTTTCAAGGGCTTATCTTTCCCAAACCTGGCAAAACCGCCCACTGACTTGTAAGGGCTTTTTCCGGGCATTCCCAAACCTGATCCGTATCCGCATGAGCCCTGGCGCTCATGCGGTGGCAGCCGCGCGTGCGGCGTTCTGGTGAAGGAGTGTTTGATGGAAGCGAATGGTTTGTTGGACGGAACCGGCGAAGCGATCCCCGCTCTTCATCGATGTTGGAAGTAATCAGTCCCAGATTTTCATCGACACGCTCAACATCGCTTTGGGTTTTGGCCAATTTCAAACTGGCCGGGAACCTTTTTTTACGAATTTCCGGAATATTGGCGCACGAATGGGTCATCGCTTTCAAGTAACATGGCGGACGGTTGACTTTCTTACAAAGCCTCTCAAAGGTAAGGTCAAGTTTGTTGAACTTCATGCGGACTATCTTGCGGGAGCGTATATGCAGTGGCGCGGGCTCGAGCGAAAAACTGGCGCCGTCGAATTGGCCGAAATGTTTTTTGGACTCGGCGACACCGCAACACTACATCATGACCATCACGGGACCGAAGTCGAGCGATATCTTACATTTCAACAGGGATATCACGATTTTGCGAAACTCAAAGCCGAGAGCTCGACGAGTGACGTGATAGACGCAGCATCAATGGGGTTGGTTTATGTGGCAGGAACGTTCCATTAAAGGCCATGTCTGCCTAATCAGCGCGATCGTATTGGTTGCTTCCCTCGAGGCGGCGACAGCGCAACGAGATGCGTTGAGAGCAGGGTTGGGCTGCAGTGGCGCCGACATGGATGAAATGAAAATGAAGAAGAATCAGATGACTGAAGCGGCGCTCAAGGCGGAGCTGGCTTGCAAGTGTTTTGGTCGTTGCGGCGGGGGCGATCCTAACCCCTCCGTCGATTTTGACACTTACTGGAAAGCGGCGCGGCATTTCGACAGCGGGAGACACCTCAGTTGACCCCACAAGAATTACAGCAGGTTTAAGAGCAACCAGATCGGCCACGAGCGCGGAGAAGCGCTCGGCTTTTCCATCGGCGAAACGAGACTCGATTGTGATGTTCCGACCCTCCGTATAACCCAACTTACGCAAGCCGTCCCGAAGCGCCGAAAGATTGCGCGCCGCGGTGGAGACCGACAGAGGGGACATCACGCCAACCAGCGGCGTCGCCGGTTGCTGCGCCCGTAATGATAGCGGCCACGTGGCGGCCGCGCCGCCGAGAAGGGTGATGAACTCCCGCCGCTTCATCCAATGACCCTCCCGGAAGCTGAGCAGTGGCGCACACGATATCAGATCTCAATGCATGCGGCGCCTGGGAATGCTGCATCGCAAGAGGTGCTAGCAGCCGAGGTCTCCTCTGGGTCAACTACAGGAGTGGGAAGGACGCGCCGGCTCCGTGTCAAGTACCTCCGAAAGCAGAAAGAACCGCTGCAGCCGCGAAGTCTTCCGGGCCGTGTTAGAGACGACATCGCTCGTTTCGTTCAGCCAAACTGCCGCGCAAGTCTGGTTGGTTGCAGCAATGCCTCCGCCAGCTATCCAGCCGGCGCAGCGGGCGTGGCCCGCTTGTCGATCTCGATTGCGCCGGCCTTGATACGCGGGATCAGCTCGCGGCCGAACTCGGCCGTGTCGGCAACCGGATCGAAGCCGCGTATCAGGAACGATGAGACCCCGAGGCGGTAGTAACCGAGGATCGCATCTGCCACTTGCTCGGCGGTACCCACGAGGCAGGAGGTGTTGCCGAGCGCCCCGGTTGCTTTAGTGATGCCCATCCAGAGGCGCTCGTCGTGAACATCCTTCTCTTGCGCGAAGGCGAACTGCCGCCGGCCGGCATTGTCGACGGGCGCGCGGACACCCTCCTGCCGGGCCCAGCCGAGCTTGCCTGTCAGGCCGGCGAGGATGCGGTTCGCCTTATCCCACGCCGCCCCTTCCGTCGCGGCGATGATCGGACGGACAGACATGTTGAAGCCAACGGTGCGGTCGTGTTTTGCGGCACGTGCGCGGAATGCGGCAATGCGCTCTGCGGTGGTCGCGCGCGGCTCGGCGTAGATCGCGAACACGTCGCACTCGGCTGCGCCCATTTCAAGTGCGCCCTCGGAGGCGCCGCCGAACATGATCAGCGGATGCGGTTTCTGCTGTGGGCGCACATCGGACTGGGCGCCACGGACCCGGTAGAATCGGCCATCAAAATCGAAGGGCTTGTCGGCGGCCCATGTGCGCTTCATCAGGTGCAGATATTCCTGCGCCCGCTGATAGCGCTCGGCCTTCGGCGTGAAGTCGCCGTCGCCTTCTTGCTCGGCGTCGGTCTTGCCAGTGATGATGTGAAGCGCGAGGCGGCCGCCGGTCAGCTGATCAAAAGTTGCGACCTTGCGGGCGAACAGGGTGGGGGCGACGAAGCCTGGCCGGTGAGCAACAAGATACGACATCCGCTCGGTCCGACCGGCCGCGTGCATTGCCACGAGGAAGCCCTCGGCTGATGACGATGAATAGCCGACGAGTACCATGTCGAAGCCGGCCGCCTCGTGGGCCCGGGCAAACTCCACAACAAACGGGGGCGAAATCTCACCCTCGATAACGAGCAAGGTCGCTTCCTGCGTCGGTGGGGTGACACCGATCATACCGATGATGCGGGCTGGCATGGCTGCCTCCAGATGACGGTGCAATCGAAGATACTCCGGACATCGTCCGCGAGCGACAGCGCGAGCGCATTCTCTAGGAGCGGTCGCCTTTGGGACAGGTCCGACGCTTCGATTGGCACGATCTCGCCTGGCATGAGGCCAGGCAACCCCACGCGCCCGTTGCCGCCTCAGCTTGCCAGCCAAAAACGATGTGCACAATGCGCTTCACGTCACCGAACTGCTTCGCGTCAAGGTTGTAGGTCACCTCGACGTACTTGTGGTCCGTCCTCGCGATTTCAAAGGCGAGACGTGTAGGCGTGAACTCGATGAGCCGCAGGCGGAAGTGGCCGGTGCAGGCATCGTGATCGTGGGTCTCGATTTAGCAGACGCCGCCGTCATCGTCCTCAAACTGACGCTGAACGATGAGATAGGGGGGATCCGGCCCCGACAGATCAAAGTCATCGTCGCTGGGGGGCTCGCTATCGAACGAGACCTGGAAGTACTCGTCGCCGGACTCTCCGACGGAGACGTATTTGGCGTGTAATTTGATGGGGTGAGCCTCGCTTCAGTGCACGTTCCCCTTTCGGCGCCGAGCTGAGGTCGACGCATTTCGGCTGCGCGCCTAGGCACAGGAGCACACCACGCGCGCGCGATCACAGCGCGTCGGTCAGTGGCGCCGGCTCGGTTCGACCGAACCGAACGGCCGCTTGCCCGGCCATACGAAATGCGTCGCGTAGGCTGCGTCGAGGCCTCCGTCGCCGGTTTTGCTGAAGCGCAGCAGTTGCTTGGGGCCTTTTGCCGTAGCGTTTGTATACCGTCGCAGAGGGCTTGCGGTTCAGGTCGTGGGCGTGGAAGCGCAGGATACGCAGCAGCCGTGACAAGCGGGTCAGGTTGCAGTTGACCACGCGCTCTAGGTAGGGCACGCGACCGCGCCGCCAATTGTTGAGATGCTCGGGGCGCAGCAGGCCCATGCCGACCAGCACATCGACCGGCGCCACGACGTTGCCCTTGGCGAACAGGTCTGCAACTACGCACTCGATCCTATGGAACATCGGATCGTCGCGGAAGTTGTCGACCGAAACGCGCATTGCCGGGCCGCCCCGCGTGCTCTTCACGAGATCATGGTGTTTCTGCTGGGCTACGGCGCCCACCGCGTAATTCATATTCCGACTCTTTGCATTATCGTGTGCCAAAGCTCGTCGAACTCGTCCTGCACGCCCCAGCCGAGATTACCGGCCTTTGATCTTAGTGGGTCGAGGCGCTCGTAAAAGGACGCACGCTGCGAGGCAGGCAGCCTCTCCACGGCGGTCAGCGCCTGTTCGAACATGCGCACAAGGGCTGCATAGTACCCCGCATCATCCATGCCGCACCACGACAACAAGCTAAGAGCCTCCTCGCAGTAGAAGACCGAAAGCTCAGCCACACCCTGCGGGAGCCCGATGGCCTTCTTGTAGTCCGAGATTGCCTTCTTGGCGCTTGCGACGGAGACATTCTGCCCCTTGATCAAGTCCGGGCAGATCCAGCGAGATATTGTCTTCCTATAAGGCCCCAGCGGGTCTGAGCCGAGGCCAAGCCGCGCGTAGAGAAACGCTTCGTTGTCCCGGCTCGCGCCATACAGATCTTTGATCAGCCCTAACAGGCCCGCGCGGTCGAAGCGGTCAAGCTCGGCCTTCACATCGCGCCATGTCGGTTCTGCTTTTTCGGCGCTGGCATGTGCGAGCCTCCTCGCTTCGTTCTTCAGGCACGCCTCGTGCCGCGTCCTTGGACGTGCGTCCGCCGCCGCACGAAACGCGAGAGTGCGGTCTCCATTGCCGCGCGGTCGATCTCGTTCGGATCGCGGCGACCGAGCCAGCCCACCAACTGGGCGTGACGCGCATGCGCGGGATCCGACATCGCTGCGAGATACTCGGCGTAGCCCCAGGGTCCGCCTACGTCCTCCGGAGGGCAGCGCCCCTTGGCGTCGATCAGGCGGGGAAACTCTTCCCACAGCTCCGCCGAGAAGCGCCGCTCGACCTTGATGGTGTGGCGCCAGTCGTCGCCAAAGTCGTAGGTATATCTGAGCGCTTTGAAATTCGGCTCCGCGAGAGCCTCGGCGAGCGTGGTCTGAGTAGCGTCGCGCACCGGAAAGCCAAAATCGAAATCCGGCGGGGGCGGAATGCCCCAATATGTGTCGCGCACGTGGAAACCGTAGCCGTGATAGTTCCCCCAAGGCATGACGGCCTGGATCATCTCGTGCAGGGAATCGAGACTGATGTCGATCGGAACGTCGATCCGCCGCATCACGGTTGGCTTTACGTCGTCGAGCTTGATGTTGAGTCGGACGATGTCGGGCAGGGCTGACACGCTCTAGTTGCTCCAAGTTACTTGTGGCGCCTGGACGACGCTCCAGACTTGCTCCGAAGCCGATCCAGCTCATGGCCATAATGCTGAGAGAAGGTCTTTTCGATGATTCCCTGTTCAAGTCCAAAGAACAGGCCCGACCCGCCACCGTATATCAGTGCGTCCGGCCGCCGCTCCTCCATTTCAGCAAGTGCTCGATCGAGATCCGCGCGGTTGGTAGCATAGAAAGGGACGTACGCAATTCCCAGGTTCTGTGCGGCTTGCCGCGTGATTTGCTCGGCCAACTTCGAGGCTGGAACATTCGTATCGTGCAAGTGGCCAACGCGGGCTAGGCTGGGAAGAATTTCCCGCAATAGCTCGATATGCTTCGGCCTCAGCTCAGCCCACTGCATGGAAACGCCGGTCACGTTGCCACCCGGATGCGAAAGGCTCTTGACCAGCCCGGCAGCGATCGGGTCGCTCGAATTAAACATGACGATCGGGATGGTCGACGTCTTGCTCAGCATCACGCGCGCGATGGGCTCGATACCGGCGAGGACGTCAGGCTTCAGCCAGATCGAGGAGGTCATAATGAGAACTGCTGGATCAACAACGTTCATTTCTTCGTCAGCAATGCCGCAATGATCTGCTGGACCTGATGTGCTAGCGCCGGAGCACATCGAGCACCGGGCCCCGGCTGTTCGCCGGCGGTGGCGCCCTGGCCGGGCGGGACCCTTCGATTGTGGCCGCCGCGGCTGCCCAGGCCTGCTTGTGACGCTGCGAGAGCGTTCGGCGCAGGCGCTTGGCCGGTAGCGAGACAGTGGCAGGGGCAAGTTTAGAGCGGGGCCGCGGCCGGCGCAGCCTGACAGTGCGGCCGAAATCTGTGAGAGTCTTGCCGGCAAGCGAGGCGTGGTGGTTGATGCGGACGAGCTCGCGCGCGGTGAAGCGCACATTCACCTGGTGGTAGCGAGGATCGTCTTTGCGCGGGCGTGGCATAGAGCAAGCTGCGTTGGCGAGCGGGCGAGCGCAGCTTTTTTTTGCATCAGAGACGTGATGGTGTAGCGAAAATGGAGTCCGGTGAGAATCCTGGGTCGTCCGTGACGCAAGGTGAGTCGAATCGCAGGCGAAAAAAGTTTGCGAGGGAAAGCGCGGACGGATTCGGCGCGGGATTGATTCAGCATGGAAATATTCACCGTTCGCGATCGCGGTCGTTTCTCTTCTGGCGCCGTTCCTCCTCCTCGCGCCGCAGGCGCTCGGCGTTTTCATTGAAGAAGCTGTCGAAGGTGTCGGTGGCCGAACGCTGCTGCTCGTGGTGGGCGTAACGCCGCTCGGCGTCTTCCTTCTCGCGCTGCGGCTGGCGCAGGGCTTCGGCTTCGTCCCGGGCCCGGTCGAGGGCCTTTTCGGCTGCGAGTTCGGCAATCTTGCCGATGCCGCCGGCGACTGCCTCGCCCGTGTCGGCGGCGGCGTCGCTATGGGTAGCGCCGCGGCCGGTGTCAGCCTCGCGTTCGGCCAGGCGCTGCTCGATGAGCTCTGGCGAAGGGGTTGCATCCGGGGTGAGCTCGGGCTCCCTGGATTGAGCGAGCGCATCACGAGCGTCAGGAGACCGGTCCGGGGCGTCTTTAGCTGAGCGATCGGCAAGGCGCTCGTCGACGGGCTCGGTCACGAGTTCAATGAGGCGATCCTTGTCGTAGGGTTCATGGCCGGCACGCACGGCTTGCAGCTCCTTGAGCTCGCTTCTCTCCTCCTTCTGCCGCTCCTTGATGCGGGCGTAGGCGAGCGCACGCTCGTCATAGAGCGCGGCGCAGGCGTCATCCTGGCGCTCGCGGGTTTCGGCGCGTTATTCGGCCCTGAGGTCACGGCGCCCGTTGGCGATCTCCTGCTCGGCATCCTTCATCGCGCGATCGCGCTCGGCCAGCGCCTCCCAGGCCGCGGCAAAATCGCGCTCTTTCAGAGCCTTACCGAATTTGACCCATTCCGGTCAGTCGCGGGCTGGTTCCTCCATCGCCCGTAAGCTAGAATTTATGCCTTCGATGCTGGAGGCCGAAATGCCAGCGTTCCGATTTCGTTTGGCTCTTTTGTTGTTGCTGTCGGTCTTTGCGGCGCTGCCACCAAACCCGACCTTTGCGCAGTCCAACGACGAATTGTCCGCGTTCAATCGACAGGTCCAGGAGTTGATTAAGGCAGGCAAGTACAACGAAGCCCTCGCAACGGCTCAGCGTGCGCTTTCGCTCGTCGAGCGCCGATTTGGCGCTGAGCACCCAAGCTCCGCAGCTTGGATCAATTTGATTGCCTACCTGCATAATGCTCAAGGCCGCTACGCCGATGCCGAGCGGCTGTACAAGAGAGCGCTCGCAGTGCGCGAAAAGGCATTGGGGCCCAATCACCCTGACGTGGCGGCAACGCTCAACAATTTGGCTGGGTCCTACCAGGATCAGGGGAGGCACGCGGAGGCCGGGCCGCTGTTCCGGCGCACACTTGCGATCCGGGAGAAGGCTCACGGTGCCAATCACCCGGACGTCGCACAATCCCTCAACAACCTTGCCCTGCTCCTCTCTGCGCAAGGCCGCTACTCAGAGGCAGAGCCTCTCTTCAGGCGAGGGCTCGCGATCCGGGAGAAGGCGCATGGTCCCGAGAGCCTTGAGGTCGCGAACTCGTTGTTCGGACTTGCGCAGCTCTATCAGCGGCAGGGCCGGTATACAGAGGCCGAGCGCTACGCCAAACGTGACCTCGCCATTTCGGAGAAGGTGCTGGGGCCGAACCACCGGGATGTCGGTGCTGCTGTCGATAATCTCGCGACGATCTATTTTCACCTGAAGCGGTTCAATGACGCCGAGTCGCTTTACAAGCGCTCGCTCGCCATTCGCGAGAGGCTCCTGGGCCCCGACCATCCCGATGTCGGCCAGACGATGAGCAATCTTGCCGCCATCTACGATTCGCAAAAAAGGTTCAGGGAGGCCGAGCCGCTCTATAAGCGGTCGCTCAGCATCAGGGAAAGGGCGCTGGGGCCAGACAACGTTGCTCTGGGTGCACCCAACAACAATCTGGCCGCGCTCTATCACCAGTTGGGCCGGTACGCAGATGCAGAGATGCACTACAAACGCGCGCTAGCGATTTGGGAGAAGAGCCTGGGCTCTGATCATCCCGATGTCGGCACGGCGCTGTCCAACCTCGCGGTCGCGTATCGCCTACAGAATAAGTTCGTGGACGCAGAAGCCACCTATCGACGCAGCGCTGAGATGACGATCCGCCGATCCAGGCGCGGCAATGACACGATAGGCCAAGCCCTGACCGGCAAGGTCGAGAGCGAGGCGACAAGAGCACGGAGGCGGTTCGCGGAGTGGATCAAGGTTGCCTATAAGCTGGGCGAGCGAGAGATCGCGCGGCTGCCCGAGTTGACGCGTACGACGTTCCAAGCTGGGCAATCGGCACAAGGCTCCGAGGCCGCCGCCTCGCTCGCGCAAATGGCGGCGCGGCTGGCCAAGGGCGATAGCACCCTGGCGCAGCTGATCCGGCAACGCCAGGACCTGGCCGCTGAATGGCAGGAAAAAGAAAAGCTCCTGATCCAAGCCCGATCCGAGCCATCCGGCCGCAGAAACGCAGCCGGCCAACAGGCCTTGAGTGCACGGCTCGCGGCTATCGATGAGAGGATCGGCGAGATCGACAAGCGATTAACGAAGGAGTTTCCCGACTACTCGGCGCTCGCCGATCCGGAGGCATTGAGCATCGAAGCAGCGCAGGCGCAGCTGGCCGCGAACGAGGCGCTGCTTGTGTTCTTCGACACGGAGTCCGCGCCGCCGATCGCTGAGGAGACCTTTGTCTGGGCCGTAACCAAGACAGGTGTGCGCTGGGCCCGCAGCAGTTTCGGCTCGAAATCTCTGATCGACAGCGTCGCCGCACTGCGCTGCGGCCTCGACCATGCAGCCTGGGAAGGCGGACCGCGCTGCGCCCGTGTCCTCCCTGCCGCACCCAACCCCGCCGAGGTCGCTGCCGGCAAGCCGCTGCCCTTCGATCTTGCCCGGGCGCATGCGCTGTACGTGACGTTGTTCGGCCCGATCGAGGACCTGATCAAGGACAAGCACCTGTTGATCGTGCCATCGGGGGCCCTCACTGCCATACCGTTCCAAGCTCTCGTCACAGAAAAACCGACGACGGCGATCCCCGCCGATGCGGCTGGCTATGCCGATGCGGCATGGCTTGCCCGGCGCCACGCGATCTCAATCCTGCCGTCGGCGGCCTCGCTCAAGGCGCTGCGTCAGTTCGCCAAGGCGAGCAAGGCGGCGCAGCCCTTCATCGGCTTCGGCAATCCATTGCTCGTCGGCCCCACCGGCAGCGATAAGCGTGCTTGGGAGCGGCAAAGCTGTCCAAAGGAAGCGCCCGAAGGGATACGTGTGGCGAGCCGCACGGTGCGAGCACCGCTGTCACGATTCTTTCGCGGCAATCTCGCTGACGTCGAGCTGATCCGCAGCCAGTATCCGCTGCCCGAGACCGCCGACGAGCTTTGTGCGGTGGCGCGATCGACCGGGGCGCCGCAGGCCGCCGTCCATCTCGGCGACAAGGCCACCGAGAAGGCGATCAAGTCGCTGTCCGCCGGCGGGGCGCTGGCCAACGCCCGCGTCGTGCATTTCGCCACGCACGGACTGCTCGCCCGCGAGTCCGGAATGGTCGGCTCCAGAGCGGAGCCTGCGCTCATCCTGACGCCGCCCGGACGGCCGAGCGAGGAGGACGATGGGCTGCTCACCGCTTCCGAGGTTGCACAGCTCAAACTCGACGCTGATTGGGTCGTGCTGTCTGCCTGCAACACGGCGGCCGGCGGTAGCGACGATCTGGGGTCCGACGAGGCGCTGTCGGGGCTTGCCCGCGCCTTCTTTTACGCGGGAGCCCGCGCCCTGCTCGTGTCGCACTGGGCGGTCAATTCCGAGGCCACGGTGGCGCTCATCACCAAGACCTTCGACGAGCTCGAGGCTGACCCCAAGATCGGCCGCGCCGAGGCCCTGCGCCTCTCCATGTTGGCGCTGATCGCGGCCGGCGGCGGCAACGCACATCCCGCGAACTGGGCACCGTTCGTCGTGGTCGGCGAGGGCGCTCGTTGAGTCGGCTTCCGGCGCACGAGGCTGAAAGTCTCCCACGTCGGCTTTCACGGTGAGTATTGGGGGTCGAGCAGACCAAGACTGAACATTGATCAACAGTCGCGAATGCCGTTTCTGCCACCTAATGCGTCCCTTCGGATCCGCCGCATCGTTGCCCTCCGGAAATTCATGCGCGTAGCAGCCTTTCGGCCTCGTGGTCGACATGAGTGCGGATTGCGCCCCACTTCACCGGGGCTACCGCAAAACGAACCGGCGCACGGAGCGCAAAACCTGCCAGCAGCCCTGCCATAGGGTGGGCGCACAACAGCGCAAGTGCGCTTCTGAAACTGTGGACCAGTAGCGCGCGATCGTTCTTTGCCAAGGCTCGCTCACTCGAACCACTAAACCCCGGCGCATCTCTGGATTGCAGATATCCTATCGGCGGTGCTTGGTGCGTCTGGGGGCTGCACCGGGTTGGCGTTGGAATGGATGTATTGGATAAGTGCTGAGATCGTCTGAAACTCTCCCGCCTGCGCCAATGCACGTGCTGCCCAACAATCCGCCTGCACCTCCTTCTCCCAGTGGGTGAGCTGATCCTGCGCCAAATGCCCCAACATGTGATGACCACATTCATGCGCGAGGACAAACCGAAAGAACGCCCAATGATGTCCGTAAAGGCTTGAGTGAATGTAAATGACCCGCTGAGACCCAACCATTGTAGATGCGCCAGTGACGCCAGTTGGCATGTTGTCGCCGACGATGGTTGTGATCTGACAGTACGGGTTCTGAACCCGAGCCCCGTTGACGATGCATTGAATCTGCCACGTCGGGCCATAGCAGCCTTGCGGCCAAGTAGTCGTTACCGCGCCATGGGGTAGTTTCCGCAAAAGTTCTGTCCTCCACAATTACAACCCTTGAAATGAACACAGCCGGCGAAAGGGATGTTCGGAACCCAGCCCGAGCTCCAATTGGCGCCAACTTGATCCCATCGGGACGTGAACTGCGCGTGCGCTGCTAGGCACGCCATTACTGTAAATACAGCACGGCACCTGTAACAACGGACTGAAAGAAGCGACTATCCATGGTGGCCTCTCATCTGCGTGACCGAACATTGAGATGCATCCTTCGGATCACCTGGCCCCTTCACCCACGAGAACGAACGGCGCCCACATGGATGGGTGCGCGTCGGCAACAGTGCCGTGAGTTATGAGATCGCGCATGGAGACGCGGAACGCCTCGGCGCGGCCAGTCGTTGGATTCGATTTCAGTTCGGCAAAAGCGCGCGTGGTGAGCTTGACCGCGGCATCTGAGCCCACCTCCCAGTGTGAGACCAGCAGCGTTCGCGCGCCGGCATAGAAGAACGCCCGCGCCATTCCGGACAGCGCCTCTGAATTTTCGCCTGTGCCGCCGGCTGTGTTGCAGGCCGATAGGATCACCCAGTCGGCGTCGAGCTTGAGGGTGGCAATCTCAGAGGCTGTGAGGTAGCCGTCGTCGCGGTCGAGGACCTTGGGGTCGTTGGTGCCTTTGGCCGGTGGTGTGAGGATCAGGCCCGGCTCGGCTGAGCCCTGCACCTGACCCGCGAGCGCGCCGTGGGTAGCAAAATGCAGGATCGAGTAAGTCGCCAGCTGGCCATTGCCGGAAAGGTCTTTCAACGCCGTCTCGGTGGCACGCGTCCCGAGAAGGATGTCGCTCTCAGGCACGCCAAGGCGGCGACCGATCTCGCATAGCTCGTCGGCGGTTTCCGGGAGCGGCGTCAGTTGCCGCACCTCCTCGATATCGGCATTTGCACCGCGAAACAGTTTTGCAAAGGCGGCCGTTGGGCGAGCGGCGGCAACGATCATGCGCTGGCTAGGTGACTTTGGACATTGCTGTCTGGCGCGAGCCGCTTGCGCTCGCTTCTTGTAGTACGCCCCGTGTTGGAGATCGTCCTGCTGACCATCGAGCAGCGGATTGCCAATGCCGAGATAGGGCTTGGTCGCCCGGCTGGCCTTGGCGGACTGGCGTAAAGCTTTGAGCGAGGCGACCGACGGAAGAACCGTAATCGACTGACGCGCACCAAGCCACGCCACGGCGCGGTAATCTGCTAGCTTGGTCGGTATGGCCGTATTGGGCGACTCGGTGACGAGCACATTGAACGGCAGGCTGGTGAGCGGCCCTGATGGCACCAGGAGCAAGTGCTTGCCCTTGATCAAATCCTCAACCGGTAGGAGCAGCGCTAGATACAGCTCATGCGCCCGAGCGACATCGAAGGGCAGGACCTGCGTCGGGACATCCTTGCCGGCAGCCTCGACAATCTCCTGTCCCGGCGATGCCTTCAATGCCGTCTTGCATTTGCCGGCGCTCTTGTCCTCATTCCAGAGCGTGTGATCCAAGCCACAGCGCAGGGCTGCGATGTTGGCGGCCACTAGCTCCGGTGCGACCGAGAGTTTCAGCCATCGCGCGGCAGTCTTCGTCACAACCCAGGCGTACCATTCAGCGTGTAGCTTGCTGGACCCGTATACTTCCAAGAACGCGACCAAAACCTCGTCGGCATTGAGCGCCGCCTGCGTCGCCACAATATCGAGGGGCTTCGGGCGCGCCAATTGAGTGTACTGCGGGAAATCCCTCGCAAGGCGGCGATCAAGTGTCGCGAGTTGCGCTTCGATTCCGGTAATCTCCTTTTGTGCGGCATCAGCAGCCGCAGCGTCAGCCTTGCCGGCAGCGGCACTCAGCCGCGCGTCGTCGAGCTGTCGCCGGCGCACGAGGTCCTGTCGTTCGCGCACGGCTTCCGCTAGGGCTCCCTTGCCAGCCGCAAAGCGCGCGCTCATCTGCGCGAGCGCGTCGGCCGCGTCCGTCTGCAATGCCCACTGGGCCATCTCAAAGGCCTCAGGCAGCAGCACCGTGGGGTCACCGCCAGCGCGGTCTGCCGTCAGAACATGGAAGCGGAAGTAGTCCGTGCCCAGCGCCACCTCACGCTTGCCACCTTCGCCACCCACTTGGCCACGCTTAATGCCAATTGTCGTCGCCCGCCGCGAATAGCCCAGCGCTGCTCCAGCGTGCCCCTCCTCGGCAGATAGGATGGCGAGGTTCAATAGTGTGTTGGCTACACTCGGGTGATTGGACCCGAGCATTTTTTCGTCGATCGCCAGGGCGCGCTTGTAGAGCGGCTCGGCCTCCGCATAGCGGCTTTGGCGGCGGTAGAGTTCCCCTAGATTGTTGAGCGATGTAGCCAGTTCGGGGTGCTCGGGCCCCAGGGCCTTCTCCATGATGGCCACGGAGCGTTTGTACAAGGGCTCAGCCTCGGAATAGCGACTTTGGTCCTGATAGAAGTCGGCCAGGTTGCCAAGCGCGAGGCCGACATCCCTGTGGTCTGGCCCCAGCCCCTTCTCGCGGATCGCAAGTGATCGCTTGTACAGCAGCTCGACCTCGGCATAGCGGCCCTGCGCACGGTAGAGAAGGCCAAGATTATTGAGACTGACGCCGACCGCGCGGTGCTCGGGCCCGAATGCCTTCTCATGGATCGCGAGCGAGCGCTTGTAGAGCGGCTCGGCCTCGGCATGTCGACGCTGCTTGCGATAGAGTTCAGCCAAATTGTTCAGCGATGCGCCGACACTTGGGTGGTCGGCACCCCGCGCCTTCTCATAGATCGCGAGGGAACGCTTGAAGAGCGGCTCGGCGTCCACATACCGACCTTGGGCCTCGTATAGAATGGCGAGACCGTTGAGTGCGGTGGCGAGCCCGGCCCCGATGTGTTCTGGCCCTTGTGCCTTTTCATAGATGGACACGGAACGCTTGTAGAGCCGCTCAGCTTCACCGTACTGGGCCTGCTCACGATAAAGTTCGGCCAGGTCGTGCAATAATCCGCCAATGGTGGGGTGGTCGGGCCCCAGCGCCTTTTCCTTGATGGCCAGCGCGCGCTTGTAGAGTGGCTCAGCGTCCCCATACCGGCCCTGCGTACGATAGAGATTGGCCAGGTCCCAGAACAATCCGCCGACATCTACATGCTCGGGCCCCAGCGCCTTTTCCTTGATGGCCAGCGCGCGCTTGTAGAGCGGCTCGGCCGCCGCATACCGGCCCTGCCTCTTGTGGAGCGCGGCCAAGTTGCTGAGCACATTGCCGACATCCGGGTGGTCGGGACCTAATGCCTTCTCGTAGATAGGCAGCGCGCGCTTGTAGAGCGACTCGGCCTCGGCATACCGACGCTGCTCGCGATAGAGGTCGGCCAGGTTGCCCAGCGCGAGACCGACATCCCTGTGGTCGGGCCCCAGCCCGTTCTCGCGGATTATTAGCGAGCGCTTCAAGAGGGGCTCGGCTTCGGCGTACCGGCGCTGCTCCAGATACACCAAGGCGAGGTTGTTGAGCGCGATCGCGAACGAAGGATGGTCGGGCCCCAGCGCTTTTTCCTTGATGCTCACTGAGCGCTTCAACAGCGGCTCGGCTTCGGCGTACCGGCCTTGCACGCGATAGAGGTCGCCCAGATTATTCAGAGACCTGCCCACGACATCGTGATGCGGCCCTAGCACCTTCTCGCGGATGGCGAGCGAACGCTTGTAGAGCCGTTCAGCCTCAGCATAGCGGCCCTGCGCGTGATAGACCGATGCGAGGCTGTTGAGCGACGTGGCGACTGAGGGGTGCTCGGGCCCCAGGCCCTTCTCCGCGATGGCCAGCGCGCGCTTGTAGAGCGGCTCGGCCTGGGCATGTTGGCCTCGGTCTTGATGAAGCCCGGCCAAGCTGCCAAGTGCCCTGCCAACAGAGGGGTGGTCGGGACCCAACGCTTTCTCGAAGATGGCGAGCGCGCGCTTGTAGAGCGGTTCCGCGTCAGCATAATGGCCCTGATCGCTATAGAGCGCGGCCAGATTGTTAAGCGATGTGCCCACTTCCGGGTGATCGGGCCCCAGAGCATTTTCCTTGATGGCCAGCGCGCGCTTGTAGAGCGGTTCGGCCGCCCTATATTGGCCTTGGCGGTCATGGAGCCCGGCCAAATTGTTGAGCACCGTGCCGACATCCGGGTGGTCGGGCCCAAACGCCTTCTCGCGGATAGCTAAGGCGCGCTTCAAGAGTGGCTCGGCCTCAGCGTAGCGGCCCTTATCCACGTACAGAATGGCCAAGTTGTTTAGTGAATTTCCCACGTCGGGGTGCGCAGGACCCAACGCCTTCTCGCGGATAGCCAACGCGCGCTTGTACAGCGGCTCGGCCTCGGCGGGGCGGCCCTGCTCTCGATAAAGCGCGCCCAAGTTGTTGAGAGCAGCGGCGTACTCCGAATGATCTGGTCCGTAACGAGCCTTCATCGCTTCGGCATAGCGGCTGGACAATGGGATCGCTTCGGCGTGTTTTCCGGCGCGATAGAGGTCGATCAGCTGTTCGTTGAGAGCTTTGATGTCGGCGCTGGATTGCGCACGCGGTCCCGGTTCGGTAACTTGCAGCAGTGTCAAAAGACAGGCTACACCGGCGCAGCGGGTCCAGAAGGTCAGCTCACACCACACCACACTTCCTCCCCCCGCGGCATGTACCGAGCAGGCAGCGCGTCAGCCCTAGCGACGGTCAAACTTGGACCCGAACGGCGGTTTCGTCAATCCGCCGGCTGTACACCGGCGGCGTCGCTGGGGTGAAAGATGGGCAAGGAGGGGCGGTTTGCGCGTGCACATCAAAATTGGTTTTTTGTCTGCTACCTCAAGGGCCTCCGAGAGCTGCCGGCGCAAGCGCCGAGGAAGCGCGCGAAGCCTTGCCTGGATGAGAAAGCGGCACGAATTTGCCAGCCTCACACGTAAATCATAGAGTGCAAGATCATCGAACGATGCACATGTCCCCCGCCCCGGAGGAGTGAGAATATGAAGATGCTCGCAATCAAGTATCATCGGCTAATTTCGAGTCTTTGCTTGGCGTTTTTCACGGCTGCCGCGCCAGCAGTCGGTCAGCCCGCACTGGTTACCCCGGTCCAATCAGAGACTGTTCTCGCAAAAATGAGCAAGATACGAGATATAGTTGTCGAAACTCGCAGTACGTTTATAGTCGAGTATGCCATCCAAAGCGAAAAGCAGCTGAAGATTGTCCTGATTGGTCCCGTCCCTGCTCGTCCCGGCGAAGATTCGCTGAAGCTCAACGTCTTTGTCACTGGCAAGGGCTCTCAATCAGCTATCGTGGAGCGTGGAAATTATCAATTTGGTTTCCTAAATTTCTGGTCGGAGACAGATGCGCGGGTGAATTATCGCATACAACTCAGATGAGACCTCAACCGAAATTCCATTTTGGCACCCGATCGGTCCGTTTGTTGAGAGCGGCAAGCGGACAATGGAGCGCGCGAGCCGCCCCGGCGGCCGCTAGCCGCCATGCCATTTCCGCAAGCATCCCTTTCGTTTTACGAACTTCCGATTCTGGCACGAAGCGTCAAATCGCTGCGCTGCAGCGATCCCGTCAGCAATGTGAGGGTACAGCAGACGAAGAGTGGACGTCGTTCAAATGTCGCTCGTGACCCCGACCGGACTCGTTGCCTGAGCGCAACAAGCGGTGCAGTGCCAGCGCAATTTATCGGCTTGTCACAAACTGCCACTCCGACCGGGCGAGGCCACAGAAAATACCTGGGCATCAACGTGCAGCACCTCTTGCCGAGGCTGGCTGGTGACCACAAGGTGGGCCACAAGCGCAATTGGGGCCGAGCGGGCGGCACGCCGAGTTCCGTGGGGAGACGCACGATGACCAGGGCAGTCTGGCAGCACGGCTCGTTCGTAATCAGAACCGGGATTGGTCACGAGTCTGTCGATGGCCTCACCTACGGTGCGTTCGGGGTCCGCTTGGAAGAGCGGAGAAGGCCAATCTGGACAGTAACGCATCTGGCGAGCGGGATGCGCGCGACTCCGGGCGGCGGCGGTTTTACTAACCTGGAGTTGGCCAAGACATTTGCAGAGCGCCTACTGGCCTTGACGGATTGGAGCAGCATCGACCGGAATGCGGTGAATGCGCAGCTCGGAGACCAGGTGGTAGCAATCTGGAACGAGCTCATCGCGCGCGATGTCGCCACGACCTTTGCCAATCATTATGGCGCTGACCTCACCAATCAATTACGCAAGCGCAACGTGGCAAGGCGCGGCAAACGGAATTGATGGATCCGCTATATGCCAGACCAGCGTGTCCGCCTCAAAATCACACTCGACAATGTGAAGCCGACTGTCATGCGTCGAATTGAGATTCCTCTGGCCATTAGCCTCGATACTCTCCACGAGATCATCCAGGCGATCATGCCTTGGGCCAATTATCACGCCTATTCCTTCTACTTGCGTATGACCGAAGTGCATTGGGGCATTCCTCCACCGGACGATCTTGATTTTGGTTTTCACACGCGCGACGCAACGGCGACGACGCTTGCCGATGTGCTGTCTGAGCCGCACTTCAAGGTGCTGCGCTATATCTATGATTTCGGCGATGACTGGCGCCACACGATTAAGGTCGAGCGGCGGTTCTCGGCGGAGTTGTGGGAGGAATTTCCCCGGCTGATCGACGCCAAGGGGCGCTGCCCGCCAGAGGACGTCCGCGGTCCATGGGGCTACGCCGAGTACCTGGAGGCGATATCTGATCCCGCACACAAGCGTCATGCCGAGTTGCTTGGCTGGCTCGGCCGCCGCGATCCGAATGAGATCGACCGCGCTGCGATGGAGACGGCCCTCTCTCGTTTTGTCAGTCAGCCGGCAGTTGTCTCTGGGCGAGGTGCGACGCGTGCTCGAAAAGCGAAGCAGTAAGGCTTGGAGAATGGCAGGTGCTGGAAAGGCCATGCCCACGTGGCGCGATGTGAAGGTGGAACACGAACAGCTCGATCGGGCAGGTCTGTTGGGGTTGCTTAAGGATCTTCATGGCGTCAGCCGGGATAACCAGGCCTTTCTGCATGCGCGACTTGGGCTCGGCGCTCACCCTCTTGAGCCTTACAAGAACGCCATCTCCCGCTGGATTGCGCCTGACGTGATGAAAGATCAGCAGGTCTCCGTCGTCAAGGCCAAGAAAGCGATCGCTGACTACAGAAAGGCAATAGATCTCCCGAGATCTCCCGCAGGGCGTCGCCGAGCTTTCGGTCTTCTATTGCGAGGAGGCCATGGGATTGCTGTCCTGGTGCGGAATGGAGGACGAGGGGTACTATGCAGCGCTCGTGCGCATGTTTGAGCAGGCGCTGAGGACCATAGCCTGTCTGCCGGCCGACGAACGAGCGCTCTTTTATGGACGGCTCGGTCCGTTGAGATCAAAGGCTGATAACTTTGGATGGGGCGTGGGGGACGCCTTCGACCAGCTTTGGCAGGATTTTACGCTCGGAGCCGCAGTATGAAGGCGGCAGAAAGCTTTGTTGGGCGATGGCGCATCGTCTCGATGGAATTCTGGGACGCTGATTACCTCGACATGGAGGTCGCAGCGCACATCAACATCCAAGACGACCTCACCGGCGAATTTCAGTTTGGGCTCGTCCAGGGCCAGATGGAAGGACACATCAGGGCGGCGCGTTATCGGTTCACTTGGTCGGGGTTCGACGAAAACGACCCCGTATCGGGTCGGGGTTGGCTGCGAGCTGACGGCCATCGGGCCGAAGGGCAAATCGAGTTCGATCTCGGCGATAGGTCGAAATTGAGCGCGCACCGTCAATGATTGTTGCGGCGGCAAATCGCAAACTTGCCGTCACCCAAGAGCAACTTGCCAACGGATCGATCTCGCCGAGTTCGACCGCAAGTGACACACCCCGGAAGTCTTCGGCGGGGCAGCGAGAGGCGCTGCTGGCGGACAGAGGTCTGGCTTGGTAGGGTGACGTCATCCCACGTCGCGAAGGCCCCTCGGCGAGCAATTAGGAGTTCACGTACGATGAGGCCGCTGGGCGCAAATTTCTGATCGAGGAGCTCAGGATGATCGAACGTACCGCCACATGCACATGCGAACAATTGTTCATTCGTTGCCGCGGGGAACCTCAGTCCATAGCAAATTGTCATTGTCTTGCGTGCCAGAAGCGCACTGGTAGCGCTTTTGGGGTCAGCGTATATTTCCCTCGCTCAGGTATTATTGAAACAGGCGGAAAGTCGTCAATATATATTAGGCGCATCAATGAAGGCAGATCAACGCGCCGGCATTTTTGCCCCGATTGCGGTAGTACGGTTTATTCGTTCCCTGATTTGTACCCTGATCTGGTCAGCATCCCCCTTGGAGCATTCGCCGACCCAACGTTTCCACGCCCGTCGCGTGCCGTTTGGACACAAAGCAAACATCCCTGGGTCGGGCTACCAAGCGATATCCCGCAGTTCCCACAACGACCGCTGTAGTATCGGCAAGGGGCGGATCAGTATGCCGGGGTGCATTCATGCAACCCGTCTACGGAACAACGCTTTGCCGGAATGTCCGGACCTGGCACTTCTCGGCGGTCTGTTGCGGCGCAGCAAACCGGCTGTTGTTCGGGGCATTGCGGAAGAGCTGGACGGCAACGCCTCGGAATAGGCAGCCGCGCCGCCGAGAATGTAGCGCACATCGGAGGCGCGGAAGGCATAGAGCGTCTGATCGTCGTCGCCGACAGCCCAGAGCTTGAGGCCGGCATCGACGAAATGATCGATGAGCGCGAGCTGGCCGGGATTGACGTCCTGGTATTCATCGACCAGCAGGTGATCGAAGGCGCCGGTGATCGAGCGGCGGTAGGCTTCGCTGCCAACCATGGCCTTGACCAACAGGGGCACCATGTCGGCGAAATCGATGGCACCGGCGTCTTGCAAGGCCTGCTCGTAGACGCGGAAATATTTGACGGCCTCGACCAGCACATCGTTGTCAGGGTCGACGGTGGCCGCGAAGCGGTCGGCGTCCAGCAGGCGCTCCTTTGCGGCGCCGATGATTTCAAGGATGTCGATCTCCTCGTTCCACCACATCTGGCGCGAGGTAAAGACGCGCCGTTGCTCGGGCGCGTCCCAGAGCTGGAACCGCTCGGGAAGCCCCGCCGCGCCCGGGTTGCGCTTGAGCAAGCGGAACGCGAAGGCGTGGAAGGTCATGACGTGAAGACCGCCCGAAGATGGCAGCTCCAGAAGCCTTGCGATGCGGGCCCGCATGTCGTTGGCAGCTTTCCTGGTGAAGGTCACGGCGAGAATGCGCGCGGGGCGCGGGGTCGACACCTTGCCGGATGAGGTGAACGAAGCGGCCGGTCAGGGTGCTGGTCTTGCCCGATCCAGGACCAGCCAGCGTCAGCTGGATGGACGCCTTGCCTCTGGCCGCGGCCGTTTGCGCAGGATCGAGACGTCCTCATGGACGATGATGGTTCCGACCAATCCACAGAACTCGATCAACGTATGCCAGTCGCGGCCGTCATGGCGGAGCCATGCTTCGCATGGACGCGCGCGAGCCGCGATACCTCGATCGCCAGCACGGCGCCGACACGCCCCTCGCAGATTGCCGCCAGCAGACGCTCGAAGCCTGGCCGTACGATGCCGCCACCCGAGCGGCCGAGATCATCGTCGATGACCTCGACGGCGGTCCAGCCGAGCTGCCGCGCGCGATCGGCGAGCCCGTATTGCCGACGCCTGCTCTCGTGATTGTGCGTCAGCTGATCGGCCGTAGACTGGCGGATATAGACGTACGCGCTGCGCGCAAGATGCTCAGTCGTGATCTTGGGCATGGCCGTTCTCCCCGCTTGCAAACATTGCTGCGATCTGGCGCAACAGGGCTTCCACCAACGCTGCCAGATCGGCCTCTTGAGGGGCCGCCAGCTCGATGCGCGGCGCGTTCTCGTCGAACAAGCTCAGCTGGAGGTTTTCGGATTGTCGCGGCATATTAAAGCCTAGAAGCGCATCGACCTCGGCGCGCAGGGACCGCAGAATATCGAGGGAAAAATGCGGCTCCCCGCTGATATCGAATTGCGACGCTGTCTCGTGCGTCATCCACGCGGGCAGGCAGGCGAAGGAGCTGTCCGGCTGTCGAACGACGACCAAATCGACGCCGCCTCGCTCAAGTCGCCGGGTGATGAGCACGGTCTCGCCACAGCGCGGATGGAAACGATAGGTGATCCGGCCTTCAACCGGCTGTTCGTGGGTAGTATGTCGCCGTTCCGAGCAGAATCTGGACCGCCCGCAGGTTCCCCGTTCTGCGGTAGATCAGCGTCGCCTTGGTGCGCCGCAAAGAGTGCGTACCAAACAGCAGCGGGTCGACCTTCTTTCGGTCGCAAACTTGACAGAACGACAAGCCGTTGCAACAGTCCATGGAATCTCGGAAGGCGCCATTCCGGTTTCAGCAAAGACGCAGGGCGCCACTGCGTGACCTCCTGAACAAGTCTGGCATTAACCACGTCTCAAGCGCTCGATGCCGTCAATTCTCTCGCGTCAGATAGGCTTCGATAAGAAGGCCAATCGCCCGCAACGCAAAACGGGGTATTTAGTGATGGTTCGCATCGCATTTAGCCGATCATGAATGAATCGGAGCAAATCTCCAGTGTCATCGAGTACTTCTACGATGCGGCACTTGACAGCTCGCTATGGCCGGGGGCACTCGAGCAGGCCTGCGGTTTCGTGCGCAGCTCGGCGGCAAATCTGTCCTGGCAGGACGCGGCCGACAACAGAGGTAGTGTGATACATTCCTGGGGAGACAACCCACGATACGAACAACTCTATTTCCAGACCTATGCCGATCTGAACCCGTTTTTTCCGGCCCTGGCATTCGTCGAGGTGGGGGAGGCCAGCTTCCGCACCTTTTGATAGTCAATGTCCGGCACGGTCGACGACCGCTGCGCGGCGAGATCAACATCAAATCTAACAGGAGAGAGAAATGGCACGGGGGACGAGCGCGATTGGGCAAGCGACCGCACGATGCTGTCGTCCAGACCAAGGCGGAGCGCCGCGAGAACGATGCGGTCCAGGGCTGCCACTGGACGATCTCGCTGTTGAAGCGCTGGCTCATCGGCACGCATGCCGGCGCGGTGCGCGACAAGCACCTGCAGGGCTACCTCGACGAGTTCGCCTTCCGTCACAACCGACGCAAGACCAACGGCGTGGGGCGGATCGCGGCCCGCGTGATCGAGAAGCTCGTGGCGCACCCGCCGAGGACGATGCGCCAGATCATCGATGAGTCCAGGCGCTGCCCACGGTTTGCATCAAATCAGGCGGCGGCAGCCTGAGCTAAGGGGAGAGGCATGGCCCGCGCCCGTCACGGGATCACGCCATGCGCAGCGATCGTCGCCCGCAGACGGGTGACGGTTGAATGCGAATGGACTGCTGGGCGGCCGTCGCGTTGCAAACTTGAGGAGTTGTTTCCATGGCGTTGAATCAGACCGGACAGACCACCACCGTCACGATCGGCGCAGCCAACTCGATTTATGCCAGAGCCCTCATTGATGGGGGCGTGCGCTGGAATACCACGCAATTCGGTACTCCGGGCACGGTGGTGCATTGGGCCACAGACAGCAGCTGGACCATGGTCCCGTTCCCGACGGTGAAATCGGCCTTCGATGCCTGGAGCGATGTGGCCGCAATAACGTTTCAGCCTACGGGCGCCGTGAACAATGCTGAGATCGTTCTCATACAAACCAATTTGATTGGGGGAGGCGCCGGATACTCAGGCACACCCTTCCAAGCCAATGGAGTGGTAGTCGACCCCCAAGCCAGCAATCAGACCGTCGCTGCTGTCGGACAGGTCTATACGTTTTTAGCCCCCGCAGGGATCCTGAACGATCGCTCCAATAATCCACAATTTCAGTACCTCTCGTTCGATAGTGGTGGAAATCTCCTGCCCGCGGGCTTCGAAGTACTGATGCATGAGATCGGCCATGCTCTGGGACTAAAGCATCCTTTCGAATATGGAACCAGCAATACTCAAACGATTTTCCCGGGTGTGACACCGCCGACCGGCACGCCGCCGAATGTATTCCCGAATGATCTCGGCTCATCCGAACTCAATTTGACCCCGTACACAATCATGTCGCGCAACAGCGCGACACATCCCGTCAGCGGTGGGGGATCCTCGATCGAAATCGCCTCAACGCCGATGGCGTTCGACATTGCCGCGATTCAGCTGCTCTACGGCGCGAATACGACCCACAACAACGGGGCCGATTCCTACGCCTTGACCAATCCCGGGAACGGGCTTCAGACCAGCATTCAGTGGAAGAGCATCTGGGACACGGGCGGCACCGACGAGATCAGCTACAGCGGCAGCGCGCATGCGATCATCGATCTGCGGGCGGCGACACTCGACGACACAGTCGGCGGCGGAGGCTTTGGGTCCTACACCTACCTCAACAATTCCGATGGCACCACATCGCTCGGCGGCGGCTTCTTCATCGCCGGTGACATCCTGGGCGTGCTGGCGGACAGCGGCACCGAGCATGGCGTCGTGATCGAGAATGCCAGCGGCGGCAGCAATGATGACTGGATCACTGGCAACGGCGCAGGTAATACTCTACGCGGCAACGGCGGCAACGACACACTCAATGGCGGCGTTGGCAGCGATAGGCTGGTCGGCGGCGCCGGCAACGATTCCTACCACCTCTTCGATGTCACCAACGGGCTGTACGACAGCGTTGTCGAAAGAGCCGGCGAAGGCCTCGACACGGCATACGTCAAGCAAGGAGACCCCACAGTTCATTCGTACACATTGACCCCCAACGTCGAGGATGGGGTTATCGACGATCCGTCGGCGAGTTTTTTCACGCTGAACGGGAACAGCGGGAAGAATAGGCTTTGGGACGATGCCGGCTGGAACATTCTCAGCGGTGGAGCCGGCGATGACGAACTGAATGGTGGGGCCGGATATGACACCTTGATCGGGGGTCGGAACAACGATACGTACTATCTCGAAGATCTCACGCTCGGCCAATACGATAAGGTGGTCGAATTGGCCGGCGAAGGCCGGGACATTGTCTTCCTCAAGTCTGTCGACCCATTTTTCAATTCGTACACATTGACCGCCAACGTCGAGGACGGCTCGATCTACGACGCGTCGGCTAACGGCTTCACGCTCATCGGCAACGACGGCAACAATAAGCTCTACGATGAAGACGGCTCGAACGTCCTCATCGGCGGAGCCGGCAAAGACGAGCTGCATGGCGGAGCGGGTCTGGATTTCCTGTATGGCGGCGCCGACAACGACACGTACTATCTCGGTGATCGCACCAACGGCTGGTACGACCTCATAAGCGAGGATTTCAACGGCGGGAAGAATGACACGGTCTTCGTCACCGCGATCGCCGACCCCTCCTACGGCAACGAGTATCAGATGACCTCGAACGTCGAGAACGGCGTGATCCTGGGCTCGATGTCTTTCACCCTGATCGGAAACGGGCTCAACAACAAGCTCTCCGGCAATGACTACTCCAACACCCTGATGGGCGGTGACGGCAACGACATCCTGGCGGGGTCCGGCGGCCTCGACACCCTCATTGGCGGCAACAATGACGATGTATATATCCTGGCAGATTTCAACCCGATCTATGGCATCGATCTTTTCGGGCAGGTGATCGTGACCGGGTATACCTATGACATCGTCATCGAGAACGCCAACGAAGGCATCGACACGGTGGACGTAAGTTCTAATTTTTCTCTAGTAACCAGCTACACGCTCGGTGCCAATATCGAGAAGGGTGTGATCTCCGGTTCGGCTGCCTTCACGCTTTTCGGCAACGAGCTCGGCAATACCCTGACCGGCAATGATGCTGCCAACACGCTCATTGGTTTCGGCGGGAGCGACACACTCGATGGCCGTGGCGGCGACGATACCGCCGCCTTCGGCGGTCTGCATAGCCAGTACCAAATCACCCAGCTGTCCGCCACCTCCATTCGGCTTCGCGATCTGCGGACCGGGTCCCCGGATGGAACCGACATCGCCGTCGATATCGAGCATTTCAGCTTCGCGGACGGAACCTTCTCGTTCAACGATCTGCTGGCCGCCCCGCCGGTGAAGACAATTGTCGGAACGCCGGGTCAGGACATTCTGCAAGGTACTCCCGGCGCCGACATCATCAAGGGCCTTGGCAACGTTGACCAGCTGTTTGGTTTCGATGGGACCGATTTTCTCTACGGCGGCGCCGGCAGAGACAGTCTTTCGGGTGGGGCGGGCGCCGACACGCTCGATGGTGGCGCCGGATTCGACACCGCCGACTATTCGGCATCGGCGGCTGCCGTCGTCGTCAATCTCGTCAACGGCACCGGTGCCGGCGGCGATGCGGAAGGCGACACGCTGATCAGCATTGAGCGGGTGATCGGAAGCACATTCAACGATTACATCGTGGGCACCACCGGCGCCGAGACGATAGAGGGCGGCGATGGCACCGACCTTCTCAGGGGCGGTGGCGGAGCGGACACGCTCTTGGGCGGCGCCGGCCTCGACAACATTTACTATCGCGACGGGGTCGCGCGCGTTGATGGCGGCGAGGGTTTTGACTACCTGATCGCGGACGAGACCACGACTGCGACCGGCATCCACTTCACGGTGCTCGGCTCCAACATAGAAGCCATCGTCGGATCGGGCGGCAACGATGTCATCGATGCCCGCGGTCTTGCAGATGGGATCGCCGTGGATACCGACCGTGGCAACGACACTTTCTACGGTGGAGCGGGCAACGACCGTATCGAGGGGGGCGCTGGAGACGACAGCCTCAGCGGTGGGGCCGGCCAGGACACGTTTTTATTCAAGCCCAACTTCGGCCGCGACACCGTCACCGATTTCACGAGCGCCGGTGCCGATCACGACATCATCCAGGTCAGCACGGCACTGTTCGCCGACTGGAACGCACTTATCGCGGCCGATGCGCTCACCGACGTCGCCGGCAATGCCACGCTGCATACCGGCGATGGCCTGAACGTCGCGACCTTCCTCGGCGTGACATCGGCCCAGCTGATTGCCAGCCACGTCGATGACTTCAGATTTGCGTGAATGCTTGCGTGCCCATGCATGGGTAAGAGGAACGCCTCTTGATTGGGCAGCGGTGACTGCATCTGCTCACGCACGTTGCTGCTTCTGTTCGGGGCAGCTCCTGGCACAAGGCAGAATGTTCGTCTCGCCTGCTTTGACGGTGAGTCCTGGGGGGTAAGCTGTCGAAGCCGTTCTATGGCCGCCCTCCCTGTGCGCGGTCAATTGCTTTCCGTCTTCCTTCTTCTTGTTAGGGATGTGGGCGTGCCCCCGCCGGTGGCGGGGTCGGGTCCTATCTTCGGGCGCTACGCGCCCTGCGACGGAGCCAGCTGAAGCTGTCTCCGCCCATGCGGGAGACGGCCCCTCACGCGGCGGAAGGACGACCGGCGTATCATCTCACCGCTGCCAACGGCTGACGCGACGCCGATGCGATCACGGGTGATCCGATGACGATTGTCCACCCCGCTCCGACCTCACCAAGAATGTGTGCCCCTTGCGGGAGCCCGCACGCCGGCCGCGCGGGGCCCCTTTCGGGGCGAAGGCCCCGCTAACGGCCGGCTCCGAGAATGCGTGCCCCCGCAAAGATGGCAGCACTCAGGAAGCGCAAAAAATTGCGATCCCACGCTGTCAACCACAATTATCCGTCTTGGGAATTTAGACCGATCAAAGCTCTAGCCTGTGGAAAGCAGGCGGGCAGGGGTCACCTCAAGATTGCTGGGTTAGGCTCGAAGCCAGTTTTTGCACCCAACTCTCTTCCTTGAATGACCTGCCCGGTTTCTTCGGGCCACGGTTAGCTTGAGAGCGGCGCCCTCGCTGCTGACTTCGAATGCCCCTTGCGGGACGGTTGAGCAACGGGCCGGGGCGCGGAGGCCCCAGATACCGCAGCGTCCCGGCCCGTTGCTT
>ORMF011185143.1_pt1 | contig 58516 bp, 45 predicted proteins | sample 1779871 | NCBI WGS metagenome assembly ORMF01 (sample SAMEA104232316, study PRJEB22302) | groundwater metagenome | biome: forest; feature: aquifer; material: groundwater | place: USA | collected 2011-08-07 | depth 5.4 m | reverse complement strand
TGTTGTTGCAACCAGAAAATGTCGTATTAACTGCAACGAGATTCTGTCACCCCGTATCGTTTAAGTAACGGCCGCTAAAGCGGGGCGGCCGGAGAGGTTGTAGATGCGGGGCATCGGAGTTTTTCGTTTCTGCGCGGTGGTGCGGGGCGCAGGGCGGCGCTCGGCGTGTTCTTCCAGCGGAAGAGGCAGAGCGAGGAGAAGGCGGTCTCCGCGATAGACGTGCAGGGTGCCCTCCAACTGGTGCGAGAGTTCGACGGTTTCTCGGGCGTAGCCGCGCTGGCCGGGCAGCGGGGGCAGCACGATGGAGTGGGTGCCGAGAGTGATGGTGTGGTCGGCGCCGACGATGCGTTGGTAGTGCAAGCCCAGACAGCGGGCCAGATCGAAGCGGCGCGGCAGGGAGCGGAAGTCGCAGGCGGCGTCGGCGGCGGGGTGGGCGAAGCGCTGGTTGAAATCGGCGCAGAAGCGGGCGAGCACGGCGTTGGCCTGCTCGACGGTAGTGGCGTGGGCGAGGCGGAGTTCGCTGACCAGACGGTCCTGGCAGGTGCGCCAGGCGCGCTCGATGCGGCCCTTGGCTTGGGGAGAGTAAGCGGGGATCTGCTCGATGCCGAGTTCTTCCAGAGCTCGTCCGAGTTGGGTGGGAGCTTGTTTTCCGGCGAGCTGTTCGGCCAGGGTCCAGTGCGCATCGTTGCGCTGGAAGATGGAGTGGCGGTCGCGGTAGAGGCTGAGCGGGATGCCATGCGCGGTGATGAGGGTGCGCAGAGCGCGGAGATAGCCGAGCGTATTTTCGGGTTCGAGTTGGAAGTGCGCGGCCAGGATCTGACCGGTGGCGTCGTCCTGAAAGCCGAGGAGAGTGAGCTCGGGGCCACGGCCTTCGAGCCAGTCATGACGGCTGGCATCGGTGAGCACCATCATGCCCAAGCGGGGGCGCGGCACGCGGCGCGAGCGGTATTGGCGGGGCCGACGCTTCTGCGGAGACGCGATGCCGGACTGACGCAGCAGGCGGCGTACGGTCTCGCGGCTGACGGCAATGTTCTCCACGGCGTTCAGTTTTTCGCAGAGATGGGAATCGTTGAAGCCGGCGTACTTGCCGCGGGCCAGGCTCAGAATCAACTGCCGTTGGGGAGCGGACACGGCCCAGGGCATGGGACGTCCGCGATTCCCGTGTTGCACCCAAGCTAAGGAGTCGGGGCGGTAGCGCCGCTTGAGCCGCTGCACCTGCCGCGAACTGAGCTGCAGCAGACGGGCGGCTTCGCGTACGCTCAGCCGCCCGCCTGCTGCATTCTCAATCACTTTCACTCGTTGGAACTCTTTCTGACTCATCGTCACCATCCTTACAGGGTGACAAAGTCTCGTTGCAGTTAGGGGGTGACATTATCTTGGAGCATCTACACAGTCTAGGCTACTGCTTGCACCCTGCAGGGCTTTCAGAGAGAATCTCACCGGATCATTCCACAAACGATTTTGTTCAGAGGTAACGAATGGCAGGACAGGACATACAACGCCGGGAGATTCTGCGCATCATGGCGATGGCCGCGGCCGCGTCACACTTTCCAGGTTTCACGAAATGGGCGTTTGCGGCCGCTCACCCAGGGGCGGCGGGCGTGCAAGGGATCAAGCCGGCGAAGTACACGCCCCAGTTCTTCTCCGCACAGGAGTACACGCTGGTGGAACGGCTAACGGACATCATCATTCCGAGTGATGAGACACCGGGCGCGCGTGAGGCGGGCGTGGCTGAATTCGTCGATTTCATGGTAGCCCACGAACGCGCCAAGCAATACCCGTTCCGCACCGGACTCACCTGGCTGAATGCGCACTCGGAGCGGCTACTGGGCCGACCATTCATGGAGCTTTCCCAGGAACAACAGGTCTCGATTCTCGAGCCACTCGCGTATAAAGCGAAGTATCGCGAGGGCGAAGAAGACGGGCGCGAATTTTTCAACAGCATGCGGGAAATGACCGCAAATGGCTTCTACAGCAGCGAGATCGGGTACAAAGAACTGGACAATCCTGCGCTCAAGTTCTATGCGGAGTCGCCAGCCTGCCCGCATACCGATGATCCGGAACACAAACATCTTCCAGCCCCGAAATGGTGAAACGCATGGCCAAGCAAACATATGACGTAATAGTGATTGGAACAGGCGCTGGCGGCGGCATGGCGATCAAAACGTTGTGCGAAGCGGGTCTGAAGGTGTGCGCGCTGAATGCCGGGCGAAGACTCAATCCAGAGAAGGACTTTCGCAATCACCGCATGCCCTGGGAGATGAAGTTCCGCGGCTTCGGCAATCCCGAAAAGCGGCGGTCTGACGACCCTGGGTTCGTGGATGCCGAGTGGGTGGAGGGTGTCTGGGAGCACGAAATTACCTTTACCACGGCTCCGGGCACAGTGTGGATGTGGCCACGATGTTTCGCCGTCGGCGGCAAGACAAACTTCTGGGGAAGGTCGTCGGCCCGGTTCGGCGATATCGACTTCCGGGCTGCGGCACTCGACGGCTACGATGTGGACTGGCCGATCACCTATGAGGAGATCGCTCCTTACTACAGCCGGGTGGAGCGCATGATCGGTGTGTCCAGCTCGGTGCAGAACCGGCCCAGCAATCCCGATGGCGAGTACCTGCCGCCCTTCAACTTGCGCTGCCTGGATCACATCCTTCAAAAGGGGGCAGAAAAGATCGGGGTGCCGTACCTGCCGGATCGCATCGCTCAGTTGACGGAGAACCATGAGGGACATCCGGCCTGCCACTACTGCGGGGCATGCACCTTTGGATGCGATACCGGCTCGTTCTTCTCCTCGCCGTGGCGCTTTCTGCCCAAGGCCGAGGCAACGAACAACCTGGAACTGCGGACGGATGCGCTGGCAAAAAACATTCTCGTGGATGAGAACGGAATGGCCAAGGGTGTGGCCTACATCGACCGCAAGACAAAGCAGGAAGTCGAGGTCTACGGCCGAGCGGTCGTGGTGGCCGCGTCCTGCGTAGAATCCGCGCGCATCATGCTCAATTCGAAATCCCGTCACTGGCCGGACGGCATTGCCAATTCGAGTGGACAACTGGGACGAAACCTCTGCGACCATCTTTATGGAGAGTCGGCCCGCGGATACTTGCCGCAACTGCGGGGGCAGCCGCCTTTCCCGGACAGTGTCGGAGACAACACAGTGGTTTGGATGCCGCGCTGGCAAAACCTGAAGAATCCGCGCGAAGAAAAGTTTATTCGGGGCTATTCGGTGTATCCGGGAGGCGGCTGCTCGGAATTCCCGTGGTACGCAGTTCAAGCGGAGGGATTCGGTTCAGCTTACAAGCGCGAGGTAAAGCGGCGCTATCCGACTCCGGTAAGTTTCACCGTCCAGGCGCCGTCGCTACGCTTGGATACCAACTTCGTGGATATCGATCCCGAGGTGAAAGACGCGTACGGCATCCCAGTGGTGCGTATTCATTTTCAGTGGGACGAAAACGTGCTCAAGATGTGGGAGCATTCGAAGCAAGTGTGCGCGGACGTGATTCGCTCGGCGGGCGGAGTGTACGAAGGGTCGGCAAATGAGCCCCTCATTCCCGGTTGGAGCTTGCACGAGACGGGAACCTGCCGCATGGGCAACGATCCAAAGCAGTCCGTGACCAACCGCTTCGGGCAAACCCACGACGTGCCCAATCTCTATGTGTGCGACGCCAGCGTGTTCCTGAACTGCACCGACAAGACGACCACGATCAGCATCATGGCGTTCACGCTGAGGACGTGCGAGCACATGATCGAAAAGTTCCGTCTGGGGGAGCACAAGGGCGCCTGAGACCAGGCGTCTAGCTCAAAAGGGAATCGATTCTACTGCACAAAGCAATGGCCGCCTCCTTCCGGGGCGGCCATCACACAGTTGGCTAGGAACTGCGCAGCTAGAATTCAATCCTAATTGCGAACTGCCCGACGCGGTTGCCGCCGCTATCACTACCGCGAGCGCTGGTTACGATTCCGAAGGCGCCCCCGACATTTGTATCCGGATCAGCTAGGTTGGGATGATTCGGGAGGTTGGTAAAGCTGCTCTCGAACTTGAGGCTGACTCGCTCCGTGATCCGGAAATCCTTGGCGAGGCCGAGGGACAAGTTGATTGTGCCTGGACCAATGAGATTTCCTGTCGAACTATTGCCAAACAAGCCATTCGTGGGCTGAGAATTACAATCCTGGAACTGGCCCTGAGGGAGGCCGGGGCAGGCGAACACGTCGGGATTCCAATAGTGGTCCGGTGTCGGATTTGAAATGTTAGGGTTGCCGAAAGAATCCGGACGCTGCCCGCCCGTGCGACTGGCCTGTGTGCCCGTGCCCGAGGCGTCACCTTGTACAAATGCCGTGAGGAACGGCCCGGTTTGAGCCAGGAAAATGGTGCTCAGCCGCCAGCCTCCCACAAACCCATTCAGCACTCCGTGGGCGTCTCCCAGAAGGCGCCGACCCTTGCCAATGGGCAGCTCGTAGAGCATGGTTGTCATCCAGCGGTGTCGCCGGGTGCCGCCGACATTGCCCCAGTCCGCGTGCCGGTCAAATCGGTTCAGTGAGTTTCCGTCGCCTGCCTCCCCGCCGAAAAAAGAACCGGGGAACGATTCGTCATCCGCGAGGTTGTGCGCCCACGTCCAGGTGGATTGGAAGGTAAGACCGTTGGAATACTTGTGGATCAACTCGGTCTGCATGGAGTGGTAAGAACTGGTTGCCCCGCTGGCACGGGAATAGATGAAGCTCCAATTCGGGAATGGCCGGTCTGACAGTGGCCTATCACCGTAGGGCGTCCCGTCCGTAGACGGGAGTGGCTGATTGAGATTGGGAGCCCACGTGAGCTGAACCCCTCGGCTGCCGATGTAGGATACACGCAGAGCGGTGTTGCCGTGAAGGGCCCGCTCGGCGGTAAGGTTCCACTGGATCAGGTACGGGTCTTTCTTGTTGAACTGATTCGAGGTTTCAAACCTTTGGGTACCGAGCGCCAACCCCAGCGGGTCGCCATTCTGGACGTTGGGGAATTGGAAAAACCCCTCGTCGCCGGGAAACTGATTGAGAAAGTTTGCCTGAAAGCCGTCGTGGACACCGGCAACAGAATAAAATACTGTCCCCAAAGTCGTCACGGAATAGACACCTACCCCGCCTCGGATGACTGTTCCGTTGTCCGCAAATGGCCGATAAGCAAAACCGAATCGAGGGCTGAAGTGAGAATAAGTTTCGCGCAAGCCTTCCGGCCAGCCTGCCTGCTTGGCGGTCAGAAAGGGAGTGCAAACCGCGGGAGGCGGAGCGGGATTGGAATTGACTTGGTTTGGTGTGTTGCAGGCATTGATGTTCTGTGCGAACAACGGTTGCGTCGCTGCCAGCGACCTGGGATCCGACGATATGATCACGCGCCCTGTGCCCGGAACGCTGGGATCGAAGTTGGTGTGATTGATGGGATCGATAAAGGGTGGCAGCCTCGAAAAGCGCACTCCCACGTCCAACGTGAGCTTTGAAGTAACCCTGAAGGTATCCTCCGCGTACGCGTAGTAGTGCGTGGTCCTGCCATCAATGTTGTTCGGCGCGGTGTGGGTGACGTAACTGTAGTAGGGGACTCCCAGCAAGAAGTCGGCAAAATCATAGCCCGTGTACTGGCCATTGAACCAAAAATCTCCGTAGTCGTCCCCGTAACTTGAGTACCAACCGTCCGTCAGGCGGAGCTTGCGCCAATCAAAACCAAACTTCATCGTGTGCTTTCCCTTGGTCCAGGTCAGGTTTTCGTTGATCTGGAAATTCCTGTTGATCTGGTATGAGGGGCGCCCGTGGCCAATGGCTGAAACATCCGCGGAGGAACCGAAGCCCGGACTCATATGGGGAAATCCACCTGGCGGAAAGGGCCCCAGTCCATTGAGGGCCAGGTCCTGCATCAAGGCCGGTCCGTCCAGCGGGAATGTCCCGCTGTTGTTCCCGCGACTGAGTCCTCCGCGCAATTCGTTCACCAAATTCGGAGTGATGGCGTAATTGTGGGCCAAAGTAATCTGATGCTGTGGGTCGTAATTGGTTTGCGAGGGGAGACCCAGCCCGCCGAGAACAGTACTGTTGCTGCTCTTGTACGACCACCGCCCGAACACGTTCTGCTTACCGTTGATGGTGTGGTCAATACGAACATCGAACTGGTCGGAAAGGGTCGGGTTCGGAGCATTCACGATGTGATTGTTGAAGTGGAAGACGTTGGGGTCACCAGCATTTGGCAAGGGATAGTACTTCAAGATAATGGGAGCAACGCGATTGAACCGATCTGCGGGGATCGTATTGTTGGGGAAGGGCGTTCCATCAAGATCGAATATGTCCGCAAGCCCGTTGAAGTCGCCATCCCGCATGGCTTGGGTGGGCACCGTCTCGTGAAGGGTCCCTCCGGTGCGATACCGCATTCCCTCATAATCCACGACAAAGAAAGTGTGATTCTTAAACAACGGGCCCTCTAGCTTGAAGCCAAAAGTGTTGGCGCTCTTGGCGGGTTTGCCAACAGTTCCTTCCCCGAATGCGGCGGCATCCAGCGCGGCATTCTGGAAGTACTCAAACACCGACCCATGGAACACATTTGTACCGCTCTTGGTGGTGGTGGTAACGTCGCCCACCTGGCCATATTCGGCAGTGTTCTCAACCCCTTGCACTTTCATTTCGGCAATATTTTCCGCGGAGGGAAACATTTCTGTTTGCGCGCCGGCAAAACGGACGTTCGCGGTAGAAATGCCATCCACGGAATATTCCACTTGAAAGGGTTTAGCGCCCTGAACGGCGATGTTACCCCCGGAATCAGCCTGGACGCCGGGAAGATACATCAGCAACGCGTATGGACTGGTGCTACCCTTTCCACGGTAGTTCGCCGGCAATGAGAGGACTTCATTGCTGCCGAAGCTGGATGAGATCGTTGCCGACTCGGTATTGATCAATTCCGGATGCGCTTCCACCGTGATCTTTTCTTCCGCCCCGCCCATCACGAGTTTCACGTCGGCGCGCACGATCTGCCGTGCCGCCAACCGAACGTCGGTCAGGGACACTTCGCGGAAGCCGGTCACTTTCGCGTTAACCGTGTAAATCCCTGCCTTCAGATTCTCCGCTTGGTAATTTCCCTGGGCGTCGCTGCGCACTTCGTGCGAGATGTTTTCGCCCTGGTTGGTGATCGTAATGACCACGTTGGGCACGACCGCTCCCGACGGGTCGGTGACGGTGCCTAGAATTTTTCCAAAGATGGTCTGTGCTAATCCGAGCGGCGCTAGACACACAGCAGTCACCGCAATACTCAGCGCAAGAACGAAGGGGTTGAGTCTCATGGTCCGTCTCCCATTTTCTTTTCTGCGCAGCTGGTCGGCCACGCTCCTGTCCCGTAGGCAAGCGGTTTCAGAAACCGGTTTCTTTTCGGCCTTTTTTACACCGGTGCCGGCAAGCTTGTCAAGTTTTTTCTCCCGTCTTTTTCCTCCGGTTCTTTCTTCTGGGAAAGCGCTGGGGCTGGACTTTGCTCGTGGCTTTTTGCCAGCCAGCCGTGATAGATTCAACGACCGTCGACTGCAAGAAAAGCGCTTCGCATTTGCCAGAAGGAGGGACCATGGGCCACACCATGAAAGAAGTGGCCAAACGAGCGGGGGTTTCCCCGGCCACGGTGTCACGCGTACTAAACAAGGCCCGATACATCTCTACCGAGACCGAGCAGCGAGTCCTCGAGGTAGTGCGCCAGCTTAACTACCACAAGAACGTTCACGCACGACGGCTCGCGACCGGCCAGAGCGATTTGTTTGGATTGGTGATTTCGGAGATCGCAAATCCATATTTTCCGGAAGTCATCCGAGGATTCCAGGCCTCGGCCTGGGACCGTGGACTCGACGTCCTTCTATGTAACACCGAGTACAACCAAGCACGGACTAAGTCGGTCATACGGAAGCTGATCGAGGGCGATGTTCGTGGGGTCGCCATTATGACTTCGTCCCTCGACAGAAGTGTGACCTCCGACCTGATCGCAGCGGGAGTCGGAGTTGTTTTCTGCAACCTCGGTCGGGCCGGGAAGTTAGTCAGTAACATTTCCATCGACTACCAGCGAGGAATCTCCCAGGCTATCGAACACCTGGTTGGCCTCGGTCACCGCCGTACCGCCGTCATGGCGGGGCCTGCGGACAACCACACGGCGATTATCATCAAAGATGCATTGGTAGCGGGGTTGAAGACGCGAAAGCTGAACCCTTTCCCCGTTCTTGAATGCAGTTATCGCGTCGATGCTGGAGCTTCGTCGGTTCTTGAAATCCTGTCACAGCCGGAGACACCCACTGCGATCTTCTGCGGAAGCGACCTCATTGCCTTGGGCGCCATGAGTGCGCTCGAAAAGGCGGGAGTCAAGATCCCAGATGACATCTCGGTTATCGGCATTGATGATATCTCTTTCGCTTCCCTTGCACGCCCTTCCCTGACCACCATCCGCGTTCCTCGCGAACGATTGGGGACGATCGCATTTGAGGCCTTGGACAAGATGCTAAAGCTGAAACGCCGGAAAGGAGCCGACTACTATTTGGAAACAGAGTTGGTAGTTCGCGGATCCACCGCTGCCGCTCGAGAACGACCGCTTCGCGTCGCCAGCTTGGACGCCGCCGGCCAGGGCCCACTGATTGACCTGAGACCTAGCCTGTGAGATTCCCAGGCTTGGAGTACAACAGCACTGTCCTTAAGCCGCGTCGCCGCCGCTTCTCGACGCCCCCTGTATCCACAGTCTGAGTCCTGAGTCTGGAACCGCCTTGTGACGCCATGCGCGGGGGAGCCTCCGCAAACTCACGGCGGGCATTCGCCTTTTGTCCGAACTCCGTACAGGCTTCGGCAAGGAAGCCGTGTGCCTACTTGTACAATTGCGGGAAGGATATTTGACAATTCAACGGGAGTCCAGGCGAAACGGAAAGAAAAGAGAGGAAGGGGGAAATGCGGTTACGTTGGCATCGGCCAGACGTAAACTGGCCTTTGACGGGGCGACGTACGGAGTACGTGCGCCAAATTGTGTGCCGGTCGGCCACAATTCGCACTCGAACGCCTTGTTCGAAGGCTCCTCTCACGCAGATTCTTAGGTGCCTTCTCGCGCTGATATTGCTGGCAGAATATGGCTGGGCTGGCGCTTCGGCGCCTCCGAAGCACGCTGCCTCGCCGCATCCCAATGTCTTGCTCATCACTTTGGATACGACTCGTGCCGATCGCATGGGGTTCCTCGGATCGGAACAAGGGCTCACGCCAAATCTGGATGCACTAGCCCGCCAATCTGCGGTGTTTTCCCATGCCTACGCCCACGTGCCCCTGACTACCCCGTCGCACGCCACCATCCTCACCGGAACCTACCCGCAGTTCAATCACGTGAATTACATGGGAGATCCACTGGGCAAGGCTCTCCCGTTCCTACCCGACGTCCTGCACAAGAATGGATACAGGACCGCCGCATTTGTGGGAGCACTGGTGCTCGACCCCAAGAAGCTGGCGCAGGGTTTCGAACGGGGCTTTGATATCTACGACGCGGGATTTCATCGGCGGCGCCCAGGCGAAGACCATTACCATAGCCTGGAGCGCCGCGGCGAGGAAGTGGTGAGTCGCGCCCTGGCGTGGCTCAACAAAAGGCCTGCTGGCCCGTTCTTTCTCTGGGTCCATCTCTACGACCCGCATGATCCCTATAGTCCTCCCGAGCCATACAAAACGCGCTACCAGGCGGAGCCTTACGACGGCGAGATTGCGTACACGGACTCAGTGGTCTCAAATCTCCTCGCTGCGTTGAAGAAGCGGGGCGTGTTCGATTCCACCCTGATTGCCGTCGTGGCCGACCACGGTGAGGCGTTTGGGGAGCACGGAGAGAAGCATCACGGCATCTTTCTCTACGATGAAACGATTCACGTGCCGTTGCTGATCAAAGTCCCCGGGCAACACTCCGCGAAGAAAGTTGCAACCCGGGTTGGGCTGGTCGATGTCGCGCCCACCATTCTGCAGGCCGCAGCCTTGACTGTTCCCCCCGCCATGCAGGGGGAGTCGCTCTTGGACCTAATGAAATCGGACCAGACCGGAGCCACAGACGAACCCAGCGATTCGAATTTGGTGCGTCCCGTTTATGCGGAAAGCGGCTACGGTCATCTTTCTTTTGGCTGGAGTAAATTGCAGGCGTGGAGGACAGGCAAGTACCTGTATGTTGAAGCGCCGGAGCGCGAGTTGTATGACCAATCGGTGGATGCGCCTGCGGCACATAACCTAGCCCCCGATTCCAAGGCGATCGTGGATACTGCGGCCGCTCAGATCGCGGAATTTTATCGGAAGACAAAAGGGGGCGCCCCAGAAAAAAAACGGTTGGATCTGGACCAGACCGAAAGTCTTCACGCCCTCGGCTACATAGGTTCTGACTCGGGGACTTCCAGCAATGCAGACAACGAGGGCGGGGCCGATCCCAAACGAAGAATCGGCATCGCAAACCTTCTCTATGAGGCGCTGGTGGACATGGAAAATGAGCAGTATCGGGAGGCTGTGCCAATCCTGGAGCAGGTCATAAAGCAGGAACCGAATACCCCCATAGCCTCTCTGCAACTGGGCCGGGCGTACATGGCGTTAAAGGAGTACCAGAAGGCGGTAACGCCATTGGGGAATTTGGTTGAAAAGAAACCGGATGATGCTTACGCTCGCTACGAATTGGGATGCGCTTTGGTGAAAACCGGTCGCTGGGACGAGGCGGCGCCGCATTTTGAAACGGCCGTTTCCCAGATGACCGGCTCGGCCATGATGCACTTCTATTTGGCTCTCGTGTATGAACGAACTTCGCGCGTTCCCGAGGCCGCGAAAGAGTTCCAGAGCGCGCTGCGTCTGGACCCCAACAACTTTCCTGCCAACCTTCTTCTCGGGCGGCTCTTCATTGTGCAGCAACGGGCAGCGGAGGCTCTGCCGTATTTGCGTAACGCAGCCACGCTTCGCCCCGACTCGATTGACGCGCACGGATTCCTCTCCGACGCTTATAGGGAATTAGGACAGGAAGCGAATGCCCGTCGTGAGCTCTCCGAAGCTGAGCGCATCAGGTCAGAAGGTGGTTCCAGACTCGGGACTCCAACCGGAGATCCCGGTGGCGACCCGCAGCAGCCCTGACTCCTTGATTCATGTGGAGTGGACGCTCTGCTGATAGGTGTCGCGTCGTGTCGCGTCTCAACACACTCCAAAGCTCTAGTGCTGCTTGGCCGTTTCCCCAGCGATACGGTTTAGCATTTGCTGAATCTCCGGATTCGACTGGAAGGACTTCCAGACGAGGCCGGTCCGATAATTCTCGATCATAATGACAATCGGCGCCTGATTGAGTCCCATGTAGATTGGGGAAATCCAATTCTGACTGGGATTGAATGCATCGCGCGGCCCGTAGATGTCCCACATGGTAGCACCGAGATCGCGGTAGTAGTGCTTGAAAGCCTCCATGGATTCTTTAGGAGTGTAGGGGAAGGAGGCGAGAGCGCCCGTGGGCGTAAGGGTGCCGGTGCTGTTGTTCTCGTCCGGCGCATGTGCGACGTACCCCCAAGGGCCATCGCTCGCCGTCAAGCCCCATGCGTCGGGACCGTAGCCGTCGAAGTGGCGCGGGTTTTCGATGCAGTAGGCGCGATTAATCAGAGCGATATTGCGATTGTTTTCAAAATACGAGGAAGTGTAGCGGTCGCGAAGACTATGCGGATCAAATCCCATATAGGAGTAGTGCGTGAAGAAAAGCGGGCCGCCGCTACCGACGCCGACATCGAGCTTGATTCCGTAATACGTGTGCCCATTGCCGTAGTGATCTCCGTCACTGCCGCCTGACCAGCCTCGACGATAACTGAGGGCACGCTCCGACTGGCTGGCCCATCCCGTGTAGTAGAAGCTTGCAGGAACAGCGTGCGTGGGTGAGGCGATTCCAAGCAGATAAGTGATCATCACTTCATTGAAGCCAATCAGAGGGTGATGAATCTGCCAGGACCATTGCGCAGACCAGTGCCAGTAAAGCGTTTCACTTTCGGGAGCTTCGCGGTACCAATCCCATTCCACCGTTTCCCAGAGCTGCGAAATCCGGCGGTACAGAGACTGTTCGTTTTCGTTCGCACCGTGAAAATATTGCCGTGCGGCTAACAGACCCTGCATCAGAAACGACGTTTCCACCAGATCGCCACCATTATCGAACATACCGAATACGGCCATGGTTTGGCCAGTGCTTCCGTTCATGTAATGCGACCAGACCCCGTGATAACGCTGTGCCCGTGCCAGAAAGCTCACAATCTTGCTCAACCGCTCAACACCCTGCTCGCGCGAAATGAACCCTCGGTCCACGCCCACGATTAGCGTCATGATTCCAAAGCCGCTCGCACCGGTGGCAACGATCCTGTCGTCTCCGGGAACATTTTCCCGGGCCATCCCGGAGGCGGAATCTGCACCCTCCCAGTAGTAGCGGAAACAGGTTTCCTGCAGCATCGTAAGCAATTCGTCGTCGCCTAGTTCCCGCGTGGCTGCGGAGGACGCGACGGAAAGCGGCGATTGCAAGTAGCTTTGATCGGAAGCCGCCACTTTGTATTGGACGCTGATTCCAGACTTGCCAAGGAAATCAGAGTAGCGATTCGTGCCGGGGAGTTGAATTCCGATAGGTGCAAAATCCTTGCCGTCCAGGGAGCGATAAATCACGTACCTGGAGAGACCCGGATACTCCACGGCCTCCCATCGCACTTCCACGTGCCGGTCATAGCCGACCGCACGGACATTGCGCGGAGCCGGCAACGGATCCGAAGCGGATTGCCGGCGCGCGTCGGTTGCATCGTCGTCAATCCGGATTTCATCCACGATAAGCGTTCGACGCACGCCATCGGCGTGTCCTTGAAGAAAGACGATGTTCTGCAATTGCTGCGGACGGAAAGGGTAAATGGATGCGGTGTGAAGTTCGGAAAGCGGAATCCTTACTCGAATCCAGTGTTCCGCAGGCAGGTCGCCCGAGAATTTTCCCAGGGAAACCGGTTCGGTGAAGCTCCCGGGAAATTCAGCGACCTGCAAGCCCTCTCGAGTATTAGAAAGTACAAGCTGCGGCAGGTCGACGGCTGGTATCGCCTGGGGCGCGTAAAGCCAGAGGTAGAGATTGCCGCCGGAAAGCTCAGGAAGCCGGTTGCGAAAATTATTGATGTGTACCTCAGCTTCCCAACCGCCTCCGGGCTGCGATTGCCACTCGAGTCGCAGGGCGTTGGGAGGAGTCAGAAAGACGCTATTCTCAATCGGCAATTTTTCGTTCTTCAGCTTAAGGGAACTCGGCGCGGAAGCGGCGCCAGCACTGTAGAAGTAGGAATCCGTTGTCAGACTATTGTCGAAAAACGTATGCCGATAGTACTCCGTGCTTGCATGGGAGGCTGAAGTAGCGAAGAGGCCTGAAAGCAGAAAACAAATGCCGCCAACCCATGAAAATTTGGATTTCGATGTTGAGAACTTCCGGGATTCCATGTTTTGATCTCCGCTTGGTTACGCCGAACGGTTATTTATTTTGAATTTTGAAGCGGATTGCAGTGAAGCATACCCAACCCATCACGAATCAGGTCTGCCTGACAAATAAACAATGCTTACTATACTCGCGACCCGTTGCAATCGATTCTCTCGAATTCTTAGGTATATTGTGAGGCTTAGCGCACGTGTGTTGAGAACTGTTCAGAAACATGTTTCTCAGCATGACGCAGTGGCTCGTCGCAGATCCATAGGAGGAATTGAGTGCCCGTTCTCATTCGAATGATCCAATCTATCGTTCTCTTCGCGCTTCTTGCCGCGTCGGCTTCTGCACAGCAAAAAACCCAGCATGTGGTTCTCATTGTGAGCGATGGATTGCGCTGGCAGGAGATCTTCACCGGTGCGGACCCAAGCTTGCTGAACTCAGAATCGGGCGGCAGCTGGACCGCCGCCGATCCCTTGCGGAAAGAATTCTGGCGCGACGATGTCTCCGAACGTCGAAAAACCCTTTTCCCGTTCCTGTGGGGAGTAGTGGCAAAACAGGGACAGATTTTCGGCAATCAAAACAAAGGCAGTGTGGCGCATGTCACCAATGGCCAAGCCTTCTCCTATCCCGGATACAGCGAAATGGCCAGCGGCCATCCCGATCCGCGCATCAACAGCAATGAGTTCGGCCCTAACCCGAACACGACGGTATTTGAATGGTTAAACGCGATGCCGGAGTTCAAAGGGCAGGTCGCGGTCTACGGAACGTGGAGCGTCTTTGCCGATATCTTCAACCAAAAGCGCAGTCACCTGGTGATGCAAGTGGGCTGGGATCCTCCTGAAAAAGGAACCTTGACGCCGCGTCAGGAACTGATGAACGAGTTGTACCGCACGACTACCCAATTCGACGCCGAGGACACCTACAACGCTTTCCTGCAAGTACCGCTGCTGGAATACGTCAGGGCCAATCACCCTCGCGCGATGTTCGTAGGTTATGGAGAGACCGACAACTGGGCCCATTCTGGCCGCTATGATCTCGTGCTGCAAAGCGCCCGCCAGTTTGACCACTTCGTCGAGGAACTTTGGGACACCATGCAGGCGCTACCGGAATATCGCGGCACGACAACTTTCATCCTCACCACCGACCATGGCCGGGGAAGCGGTCCGACAGAATGGAAGGATCACGGCACGGAACAGAAGGGCTCGGAAAATATCTGGATCGCCGTGATCGGACCGGACACGCCGCCATTGGGCGAACGTGAAAACATCGCCCCGGTCACGCAAGCGCAGATTGCGGCCACTGTCGCCGCGTTGCTTGGCGAAGATTATCCCCATGCTGTCAGCGCTGCGGCTCCACCTTTGGCGGAGGTAACAGGCGGCAAATAGACTTACGCCTTGATGCTTCTTTCCGATATACAATGCCGCAAGTCTGCCAGTTTGGATTCTGTCATGCTTAGTTCGCGGTACTCGATTTCGCGGCGGACATTTCTGCGGTCGGCTTCATTTTCCATCGCCGGCGCGGCCAGTTCCACGCTCTGGCTGCCTTCCTTGTCTGCCGATTCACTACGGTCCGAACCACTTGCCGAGTTCGGATACAGCGATGTTGTGCTGCGCAGTGAGCTTCATGAGAGACAGCTGCGGGAAAATCATGCTGTCTTGATGGAACTCAGCGAAGATAGTTTGCTGAAGCCGATGCGACAGATGGCGGGACAACCGGCGCCGGGCGCGGAGTTGGGCGGCTGGTACCTTTACGACCCCAACTACGACATTAGCACCTTCGGCGCGGGTTTTGCCCCCGGAGCCACTTTTGGACAATGGGTTTCGGCGTTGGCCCGCATGTATGCCATCACGGGGTCGAAGGAAACGCGCGACAGGGTACTGCGGCTGAATCGCCTCTACGCGCAGACGCTCTCGGGTGATTTCTATGACAAGAATCGTTTTCCTGCGTATTGCTACGACAAGCTAGTCTGCGGACTGATTGATTCGCACCGCTGGGCCAGCGACCCGGACGCCCTCTCGATCCTACAACGCACGACCGACACAGCGCTGCCTCATTTGCCGCCGAAAGCGGTGGAGCAGGGAGAGGCTTGGCGGCCGGGTAAAGACGAGTCCTACACCTGGGACGAGTCGTACACGATTGCGGAGAATTTGTTCCTGGCTTATCAGCGGGGCGCTGGGGAGCGGTATCGCGCACTCGGCGTTCAATATCTCGCCAATGAATTCTACGATCCCCTGGCCGAAGGCAGGAATGCGCTGGCTGGACGGCACGCCTATAGTCATGTGAACTCGCTGTCCTCGGCGATGCAGGCATATCTCACCATCGGAAGCGAAAAGCACCTCGCTGCCGCCAAGAACGCTTTCGATATGCTGGAGGCGCAGAGCTTTGCGACTGGAGGCTGGGGTCCCGATGAGCGGCTGCGCCCAGCCAAGAGCGACGAAGTCGCCGCGAGCTTGAAAAACACCCATCACAGTTTTGAGACACCATGCGGGGCCTATGCGCACTTCAAGCTGACTCGCTACTTGTTGCGCGTTACACGCGACTCGCGCTATGGCGACAGCATGGAGCGCATGATGTACAACACTGTGCTGGGCGCCAAACCGCTGCAACCTGACGGAAGAACCTTTTACTATTCTGATTACAACTTCGAGGGCCGTAAGGTCTACTCAACCAATCGCTGGCCGTGCTGCTCGGGTACCATGCCGCAAGTGGCGGCCGATTACCGGATCAACATGTACTTCCGCAACTCGGAAGGCATCTACGTCAACCTCTACCTTCCATCCACGTTGCGATGGGCACAGAATGGTGCGCAGGTTTCTTTGACACAAAAGACTACCTACCCGTTCGATGAGGTCGTGCAGTTTGACATGACTGTTTCTAAGCCCACGAAATTTTGCGCTAATTTTAGGATTCCTGCTTGGGCCGAAGGCGCTTCGATCTCCGTTAACGGCGACCGCACTTCGACGCCGACTGTCTCGGGCAGTTTTGCTGCCATTCGCCGCGAATGGCGAACCGGGGACCGCCTTGAGGTGCACCTGCCCATGAGGACGCGCTTGGAGGCCATAGACTCGAGGCACATGGACACCGTCGCTTTGATGAACGGACCACTGGTTCTCTTTCCGACTACTAAGACAACCGGGCCCATCACGCGCCGCCAATTGCTGGCTGCCGGCAAGAGCGGTACAAACAGATGGCAAGTCGAAACGGGGAACGGTTCGATACTCATGCTTCCGTTCTTCGCAATCGAGGACGAGCCATACTCGACGTATCTCAAGGTTAGCTAACTACCGAAACCGGCGTCGCGCAGGATGCTAGCGCCAACTGTGGGCAATCACCCGCGCGGTACAAGGCCCCAAAGAATGGAAACTAGCCCTTTGCGATCACGCTCCTGGGTTCATCATTCCCTGATGTGTATTTTTTGGTGGGGACTCTGGAGCTTTCTAGCAAAGGTCGGCTCCGCAACCGCAACTCCCTTACAGCTACAAGTGCTATTCACATTCGGAATGGCCGCGGTCGCATTCGTGATCCTCTTGCGGATGAAGCTGAAGTTGGAAACGGATATGGTGGGCGTGGCGTGCGGCATTTTGTCCGGCGTTCTGACCGGCCTTGGCATCCTGGGGTATTACGCAGCCATGCAGGGGCAAAATGTGTCGCTGATAGCGCCCATGGCGGGATTGTTCCCCTTGCTTACAGTCTTGTTGTCATTCGCCATCTTGCATGAACGGCTGAACCGGGTGCAGGTTGGGGGCATGGTGTTGGCGCTCGCAGCTATAGTCATCCTGTCGCTCTGAGGTCTCGTGAACCACTGGCTCGTATACGTCTCAATTGCCATCGTGTTGTGGGGAGTCTGCGGCTTGTTCATGAAGCTGGGGACAAACCGAATTTCCGCTCCATCGATGGTCATTTGGGTGGCGGTCGGCTTTCTGGTGATGGTGCCGTTCCTGTGGACAAGGAACTCAATATTCGGTCTGGACGCGAAAACCATCGCCATCGGGCTGATGGGTGGCGTCGCGAACGGACTGGGAAACTGGGAGATTTTTGCTTCTCTGGAGAAGGGTGCTAAGGCCAGCGTGGCAATCCCTCTGACGGCACTCTATCCTCTGTTCACGATCATTTTGGCGACCGGCCTTTTGCACGAGAGGCCGACACCACTGCAATGGGTGGGCATTGCTTTGGCGCTCGTCGGAGGCGCGATGTTGTCTTACGAACCTGAAACTTCCGCCGCGGTGCAGGAAAAGTGACAATGGGTGAGGTGAAGGTAGGAATCATCGGAGCTGGCAACGTCCTGTGGGCCTACTTGCAGACTCTCGATCGCCTGATTCCGCGAGGGTTGGCTAGTGCGGGGCCTGTGTGCTCCCGCAATCGCGAAAACTGGAAACAACTGCAAGCGCGACGCCCAGGAATCGAATTGGTCGCAGATACAGACGCGGTTCTTCAATCGAACGTGGACGTTGTGCTGATTATTACCCCGCCCGAAAGCCACCCGGTGCTGGTGCGACAGGCGCTCGAGCATGGCAAACACGTTCTGGTCGAGAAACCCGCCGCCGGGAGCCGATGCGAAGCCGAAGTCTTGGTTCAGATGGCGCAAAATCGCGGGCTTCATCTCATGTTCGCGCCCTTCGTGCATCTGGCGCCGACGTTTCGCGCGTTCTGGAAAAGAATTCACGATGGTTTGATCGGCAAACCGCATTCGGCGCGGGGACTCTACGGCAATGCCGGATCGACTTGGGCCCGCTGGTATCATGACGGGACGATCGGCCCTCTAGCCGAGGTTGGTATTTACAATCTCAAGAGCCTAACGGCCATCCTCGGGCCGGTAGTGGAAGTAATGGCAATTCAAACCACTGCCATCCACCGACGCGAGATAGGGAGCGAACTGCTGGTAGCACCGGGCGCGGATGTTCTGCACGTTCTTCTGCGCCACGAGGAAGGAGCCCTGTCCTCACTTGTCGCGAGTCACGCGATTCAGAGTTATCAACGCCCTGCCCTTGAAATCTACGGCACGGAAGGCACGGCGAATCTTCTGGGCGATGATTGGGATCCCCGCGGCTTTGAGATTTATCGCAACCAGATCGGTTGCTGGGAAAGATTCGATGCGATTGAACCGACCTGGCTGTGGACTGACGGCCTAACCGAGATGGTGATGTCATTGCGTCAAGGTCAGCCGCCGCGACACAACCTTCAGCAGGACCTGCATCTGCTCGAAGTCATCGAGGCGTGCGAGAAATCAGCCCAAGAAAAACGCGCGATGTCCGTGGAGTCGCGCTTTGTGCCTATCGATCTGACGCTGGAAGAACGCGTGGACCGCCACCACCTTCACGATCACACGCGGCCTGCCGATGAACAATAAGCGGAGTGGAGCCATTGGCATCGATATCGGCGGCACGAAAATATCCGCAGGTGTCGTGCTGTGGCCTTCCGGCGAAGTCTTTTGCCGGACTGTCCTTCCAACGGCGCCACACCGCGGCGGCGAAGCCGTGTTGAAAGACACGCTTACTCTGGCAGGTGACCTGACGGCGTGGGCACAGAGGGAAGATATCAACGTAGCCGGTATTGGTGCAGCAGTCGCTGAATCGGTTGATCCCCGTGGCAATGTAACGAGTGGCCAAACGATTCAGTGGCGTGGTGTGTCTGTTGGTCAGCGCTTGGCCGCAATTGCACACACGCACATAGAGTCGGATGTGCGCGCCGCTGCGCTGGGCGAAGCTCTGTTCGGTGCAGGAAAAACCAGCCGCCTCTTTGCCTATATCACCGTGGGAACGGGAATCAGCTACTGCCTGGTGCAGGACGGGCGCCCCTTTCTGGGCGCTCGGGGGAACGCGATTGTGTTGGCCAGTAGTCCCTTGAGCACGACTTGTACACACTGCGGCGCAAAACTGAAGCCCGTGCTCGAGGAATTCTCCTCGGGGCACGCGATTGTAGAACGGTATCTTCATTCACGTACGGCGACAACCTCCGACGGGAGCGACGCGCGGGAGATCGTGGTCCGCGCCGAGGATGTTTTCCGTCTCGCTGAGAATGGAAACGCGGCAGCTGCAGAGATTTTGAGGTCGGCCGGCGAAGCGTTGGGAGTGAGTGCTGGATTCCTGGTAAATCTCCTGGATCCAGAATTGCTCATCGTGGGGGGCGGCGTGGGACTAGCCGGTGGCCTGTACTGGGACACATTCATTCAAGCAACTCGCGAACACATCTGGTCCCATGGTAGTCGCGAAATTCCCATCGTTCCGGCAAGGCTCGGGGTGCATGCAGGCCTGGTCGGCGCTGCCGCCAGTTTCATGACCAGGACAGCCACGAAACACGGAGTCATCTAATGGCAGAGAATATAATCGAGCGCCTGAGAGGCCGGGATGTTGTCCTCGGCGATGGCGGCTACCTGCTCGAATTGGAACGTCGAGGCTGGGTCGATAGCGGCTCGAGCCGCGAGAAGGTCGGCACCGGAAAGGGCAGCGGTCAATTTACCCCGGAGGTGGCGATTGAACATCCCGAGGCGCTTCGGGAGTTGCACCGTGAGTTCCTGAACGCAGGAGCGCAGGTGTTGCAGGCGCTGACTTTCTTTGGCACGCGCGAGAAGCTGACCCGCTCCGGCTACGGCCAGCAGACGGAGGCGATCAACCAGGCTGCTGTACGCATCGCCCAGGAAGTAGCGCGGACCAACGTTCTGGTGGCGGGTTCGGTGTCACGCACACAGTTGTTCGAGCGAGAGGGGCCCTCGGCAGCAAAACACGTAAGAGACCTACTTGCCGAGCAGATACACTTGCTGACAGATGCCAATGTAGATTTCTTGATTCTGGAGACATTCTTTCACCTGGAGGAGATGTTGATTGCGTTGGACTGCGCGCGCGCCAGTCGCTTGCCAGTGGTTGCGACCATGACCTTCCGTCCGAAACTGTCCGGGTGCACCGATGGTCACTCGCCCGCCGAATGTGCCCGAGCCATGGCCGATGCAGGCGCGATCGCAGTAGGCGCGAACTGCGAGCAGGAGCCCGAGCGCATGCTCACCATCCTGAGGGAGATGCGCGAGGCCGTGATTGTGCCGATCGCCGCCCAGCCCGCGATGTTTCGGACCACGACAGAAACTCCTTGTTTCACTCGGCTCCCGGAATTCCCTGATGGCATGGAAGCGATTCAGCTACCTCGAAGCGAGTTTGAGGCCTTTGCCTCGCGAGCAAACTCAGAAGGTATTCAGTATGTGGGAGGATGCTGCGGATGTAATGCAGCGTACATCCGAGCTGCAGCCCGAGGTCTAGGTGCCTCAGTGCCGTGTGACTAGCGTCTCACTCGGTCGTTCTACTCGGTCAAGTAGGACCAGTGCCTTATGCGCTTCGTGACGGTGCAAATAGCCTGCATTTTGGTTCCCACGGACATCGCCCTACAAGCTGGTCCACGATAGGTCACAAGATGCTCGCTCCAAGACGGGAAGTGTGGCTTTTTTGTGTGCTCTATGCATCCACGGCGCCGCATCACGCCGCAACTCGGTACAACTTGCCACAATTCGCAAAACGAACATCAAGAAAGAGATGCAGGGTAAGTGCCTCTCTTGGTTGGATTTAGATTTTGGGTCGAAATGTCTTGCTAAACCGTTATACGGGCTAACACCTGTATCGAGGGTTCGAATCCCTCTCTCTCCGCCAGAGATTCAATCACTTACGAACCGTGCAATCCGGATCGTAATCCGTTTACGCGTGCGGCAGCGCAAGTCGAACGACTTTCTCCTGTGCCTGCCGCATGTCCGCCGTGACCGCAGGCGATTCACCGACCAGCCAGCGGCCGCCGCCTCAGCCAGTTCCTTCTGCAAAGTGCCAATGCATTCTTGGATTTGGAGTCATCATGGAGCGGCGGAAGAAACGGAGGTTTTTTCCAAACACGAAAAGCCAGGAGGACCTTCCCCTAGTCCCCCTGGCCTTCCCGTGCGGTGCTTGTGATGAACGCGAGGTTCAGCGCCGCGCAGCCATCAACACCACCTCTTGCATGGAAAAATCCTGCGCCACTTCCTTTTCCCGCGGACTGGTTGGGAGTTCATGCCCCGCGCTATTGCCCTCGACCCAGATCTGTTTCAGGAAATAGCGGTTCCCGTAGCGGTGGAAGATGAGCTTGGTTTGTTTCGCCGCCTTCACCGCGTCGCAAGAATTGGAGATGACCAGGTTCTTGGCCTGCGAGTTCAGATCGCCGATCAAGAGAACCTTTCCCTGATCGTCCACGGAATCCACCGAGTACTCGCCGGCAGGCAGAGTGGCGCGGTTGACGATAAAGCTGAAAGGCACGTTCGCCTTCATTTTGATGGTTTGGGCACTGGCCGTTGTCACCAACAGGGCGAGCGCCGTAGCGAATAACATCAATTTCGTTTTCATTTTGTTGCCTCTTTTCTGGCTGAGTGCCAACTGTCTTGCGCTACTTAGATTTCTGCACCTGATCCCGCCCCGCAGCAATGTTTGTTCGGCGGTTTTCCGCTAGCTGGGAGAACAGGTCCGCAGCAGTGCAGCGCACCTTCGTTCTCTAGTGCGTGCAAATGCACATTCATTTCAATTGATGTTTTCTCTCTGGTCAGGCAATTGCTTGCGGAAGCAAGTTTCCCGTTGCTTTCGGAAGGCCGGAAGCGCACAATCGGCTCGCATCTTCCCTAGACAGTCGGCCCCCAAGCAGCGCGAACCCGGTTTATCAAGTCAAGCTAGAACTCATGGATGGTTTTGCGATGAGCTTTCGACTCACGCAGTTGAAATGTTTCTGGTGGTTGAGCCATTTAACTAGGAAGGCAGCAATGGGATGTTGCACCTTCCGGAGATGGCAAATGGCGGTGCGCCGCAATTTTCGTTCCTGCCCGTGGGCAAGGTCGTAGATTGTCAATCTTTCAATCGCGAGGAAGCATATGACCAGTGGAACACCTGACAAAAAGGCTGACTGGGCAATTCTGGTGTATATCTCTGCCGATGGTGTCTTGGCCAACTTCGCAGTCGAATCCTTGAAACAGTTGAAACGCGCGGCGGGTGATGGGGTCGTGGTGGCAGCACAAGTTGACAAGAACGGCAAACGACAGGCGCGCCGATATCGTTTCGATGGAAGGGGACAAATCGACTCATCCATTGAGAGCAATCAAAAGATTGTTAAGAATCGTGCTCTCCGCCGCGGCATCGCATATCCGACAAATCTTACCGCGTTCGTTGACTGGGCATCGATCAAATCTGGACAGCCGAACGCTGACCACTACTGTCTTTTCACGTGGGGTCACGGCGCGGAGTTGTTATTGGATGAGGATCGCCCAAGAGCCGACAAGGGCACGACTCTCAGAGATTACAAAAGTCGAAGATATCTCACTCCCGCGAATTTGAGGAAGGCCCTACAGGACACAAAACTCAAGACGGAACATCGTAAGAGTCTCGACATCATTGGGATAGATGCTTGTGCGATGAGCATGGTTGAAGTCGCCATTGAACTTCAGGGCTATGCTGACTTTATGGTTGCATCGCAAGAGGACGTGCCGGACACTAGCTTTCCTTACGAGAACATTCTGGCAGGATTAAAAGAAAAAGATGGGGTGAAAAAAGAAGCGAAAGACGCGTGCAAGATGATTGCAGAACTTTACAAGCATGCTTTTAGCGATTATATCGCTTCTCCCAGCTCTGGGCTGAGGGCAATCACACTTTCAAGTCTGGATTTGAAGAAGGTAGACACAATTGCCCGCCCGTTAACGTCACTTGCCGACGCCCTACTGGCTTCGAAATCCAGCCAGGATATGCGCGAGGCGATTCTTGCCGCCCGTAGTGAGTCTCGGGGTTTTGCCTTTGGTCTCTTCGTAGATCTTTCTGACTTCTGCGGTCGGCTACGCAAAAAGTTAAGACGCAAAAATGGTAACAATGCTGACCTCCTAAAGTCTGCGTGCGCGGATATTTGTAAAACACTCAAAGAACGTGATGGCGGATTTGTTGTCAAGAATGAGACTGACGAAAAAGGCAAGGGTTGCCATGGTCTTTCCATTTACTTTCCATACCGAAAAGACGACGAGACGGAAGCATTCCAGGTACTGCGGGCAAAAGGCGGAGAGAATCGTCCCCTTAAAGGCGGAGAGAATCGTCCCCTTAAGGGCGGAGAGAATCGTCCCCTTAAAGGCGGAGAAAATCGTCCCCTTAAAGGCGGAGAGAATCGTCCTCTCAAGGAACGTAGTGCGAGAATTGAGGAATTGGAGGAGGATCTCAAGGATCTGACTAGGTTCAACAGGACGCGATGGAGCAAGTTTATCAAGGAAGGCTGGTCTTTCATTTTGGCAACGGAGACATCATCCGGTGAATTGGACCAGCACTACTCTGCTCAACAATGCGCGAAGAATCTTGCTGCCTGACTATCGCAAGGAGCGGCCAGCCGTCGACCAGTGAGTAGATGCGGTAGTGGCTCAGTTTGGGAATTAAGGATGCGCGCCTTTCGCGCGCCGGCGCGAACCGCGCGCAGATCCCTCGCTTCGCAAAGGCCGCTCGCTCGGGATGGCGGCACGTTCGCTCCAAGAGTTTCGGCGCAAAATTCGAACTGAGCCACTACCGTAAATGCGGATTGCATATTATTTAGCGTTGTTGACGGGAGTACTCAACCTACCTCCGGCGTTGCTGCAAGCACAGACTACAGCGCCAGGTATTTCCGAGCGAAGGGGTCAGTACATCAATTCCGAACAAGCTAGCAGAAGTGGGCCTATCAACGCATCCGAGGCGAGTCGTAGCCGAGATGTTCTGCGACAGAGGGCGGAAGTAGCCTCCGAAAAAGCAGCCGTTCTGCGGGAGAAGCAGACCGGCACGGATCTAAGCGCGGCAGTTGGATTACTTCGAGAAAGTGCGCGCCTCTTCGAAGCCGTCCATTTATATGAAAAAGCTGCCGACGCACATGTTCACGCCGGTGAGATCTACTTCACGTTCAGCCAATATGACAAGGCTCGGCGATCTTATCGGGAGGCCCTCAAAATCGGACAAGATCCTGAAGTGCGATGTCGGGCCCTGAGCCGCATCGCGCGATCCTATGCCACCACCGGGCCGTTTTCTCTTGCCGATCGTTACTCTAAGCAGGCAATGAATTTGTGCGAACGTCTCAGTGAAAAAGCACAGGCCGAAGCCCTGGAAGCCCGGGGGGAAGTTCTGGATTTCGCCGGTGAGCGCTCGAAGAGCGAGGACTACTTCCGCCGCGCCCGAGATCTCTTTGCGGTGGCGAAGGACGACGACGGACAGGCCCGAGCGCTGCTGATGCTTGCCTACAGCTCCCTTTTTTCAGGCGACAAGCGGGCGCAAGGTCTTGAATTAGCCGGACAGGCATTGCAACTGTGGTCCTCGACCGGAAACCGCTATGGAGTTGCCCGAATGCGTTCTGTTCTGGGAATCTCCGCAATCACAAGGGGAGAATTCGAAACCGCGCAATGCAATTATGCAGCAGCCAGACCGGCATTTCACGAGCTAGGGAATAAGGACGATGAAGCGATCGTATTGAACGGCTTGGGATACGTGAGCCGGGAAACAGGTGATTGGCAGAAATCTTTGGAATACTACCAAAGCGCTAGGGCTATTTTTGCCGGTGTTCAGGACTTGCCCGGGGAGATCGAGGCAATCACAGGTATGGGTAAGGCCTTGACTGCCATGAAGAACTATAAACCACTGCTGCCGCTCTACCTGGCGGAGTTGCGCCTCGCCCGTCAGGCTGGCGATCCTGTGCTGGTGGCATCGTCCCTGGCCGACATGGCGGGTGCCTTTGAAGCAGAGAAAAGATATGCAAAGGCAGAAACATTCTATCGCCGCTCGCTCGAAGCCTACCGTGCCGCGGATCATCTTAATGGCGAGGGCCGCATCCTGACTCTCTTGGGCCGTCTCCAAGCCAAGCAAGGAAAGTATTCTCAAGCCATTGCCTCGCTCCAACAGGCAAACGGTCTCAAAGAGAAGACGGGCCAAGTTGAGGAAGTAGCCAAGATACAGTACGAGCTTGCTTATATCTATCGCCGGTTAGACCGCCTGGAAGATGCGCGGTCAGCGATTGAGAAAACCATTGAAATCATTGAGAAGCAGCGGGTTACGATCTCACATTTTGATTCACGCGCGTCCTATTTCGCCGCCGTCCACAGATACTACGCACTCTACGTGCAAATTCTGATGTTGCTCCATCGAAAGGAGCCGGGGCTCGGCTTTGCTGAGAGGGCGTTTGATGCTTCCGAAAAAAGCAAAGTGCGATCCTTGCTGGACCTGCTTACCACTTCTAGCCAGGACGCCCCGTGTGATGAGCTGCTGCAAAGACAATTGAAGGCTGGGTCTTCAACGGAGGTTCGCGCTGCGGCTGCAGAACAGACGGCATTGCCTCCGGCGGCACCGACTCTGACGCTGAAACAGGTACAGGCAGAAATTGAAGGCGACGGGGCCGTTCTGCTTGAATACGCACTCGGCGATGAAAAGAGTTACCTATGGGTCATAGACCAGCGCCAGATTACCTCGCATGAACTGCCGCAAGCGGATCGGATCAGGAAGTTAGTCGAAACTTTTCGCAAGACGCTCGTGCCTCCGCAGTTGAGGGACGGAGAGAGCGCGGCTGACTACCAGGCGAGAGTTCGTAAAGTGGATCACGCATATGAAGTCTATGCCCGGCAATTATCGCGACTGCTGCTTGGGCCGATCGATCTGACTCAGGCAAAGCGGGTCCTCATTGTGCCTGACGGGTCTCTCCAATACATCCCGTTTGCTGCTCTTCCATTTTCTGGCGTGGGGGCGAGCAAAGGACTTCTGGTCAGTCATTTCGAAGTAGACATTCTGCCTTCAGCATCTGTGCTCGGCACTTTGAGGAAGACGAGAGCAAACAGGACGCCACCAACAGCAACCGCGACAATTTTTGCCGATCCGGTTTTTGAACAAGATGACCTGCGAATCTCGGCTTCTCGGATACCCCCAGAGAAGAGCACTCAGAAGCGGCCAATCGCTTTGAACCAGGCTATTCGCGACACGGGAGGGTCCCACTATATTGCCAGGCTGCCGGGATCGCGTGATGAGGCCAGCGCGATTGCAGCAATCCTGCGCTCGCGAAATCCCCAAAATGTGCATGTGGCGTTGGATTTTGACGCCAGCCGCGACTATGTGCTGACAGATGGACTCACACGGTTTCGTCTGGTGCATTTCGCCACTCACGGGATATTGGACGCCCGTCAGCCGGAAATGTCCGGGCTGATTTTGTCATTGATAGACAGGAGGGGTCGAAAACAAGATGGCTACCTGCGCTTGGGAGACATTTACAAATTGAAACTGTCGGCCGACTTGGTCGTCCTTAGTTCCTGCGACTCCGCGTTAGGCAAAGACCTGGAGTCTGAGGGGATCATCGGCCTGCCTCGTGGTTTCCTATATGCAGGCGCGAAAAGCGTTATTGCGAGCTTGTGGAAGGTCAACGACGAAGCCACCGCGAGACTCATGTCAAGTCTGTATGCACGAATACACCAAGGTGAAAGCCCGAGTTCGGCATTGCGCGGGGCCCCACTCGAAATGCTGCACGATCAACAGTGGTCCAAGCCTTACTACTGGGCGGCTTTTGTATTGCAGGGGGAATACAGGTCGAGCGTTGACTTCAGGTGATGGCTGTACTATTGTGGGCCGCCTATGGCGGCACGGGGAGGCAAAAGAGAGCTCACACCAGAGGCCTTCGGTAAGTTTCTGCGTTGGCTTTCTGAGGATGATGAGCTGGCTGTTCGAGAGTATCAGTCGATCAGGAAGAAGCTGGTCAGGTACTTCATTCATAAGGGTTGCACTGATCCGGATGAATTGTTCGATGAGACGGTTGACATAGTAGTCGGAAAAATAGAAACATGCGCGGAGTGTCCCAGCCCGCTCAATTATTGTTACGGAGTGGCGAAAAATGTCTGGCGGCAGGATGTACGAAAACGCAAGTCCATCGCCCTGGATGAGGACATCGTTTCGCCAGAGCATCCAGACGCGGAGATCCACGAGCACGAGCTGAAATGTCTGGAACGTTGTATGGAACAACTGACGCCCGGCGACCGCGATGTAGTAACCCGGTATCACCAGGTTCAAGGGCGCGACAAGATCGAGACCAGGAGACTGCTGGCTGTTGGACTCGGAGGGGTGAATGCATTGCGGATCAGAATGTGCAGAATTCGCAAGGACCTCCGTGTTTGTGTTGTTGACTGTATTAACCGATCAGCAAATTGAACGATCTGAGGTACGAGGGCGATGAAGAGCAGTCTTCCAGACCGCAGTATAGTCCGCCAGTACTTGCTGGGCAGGCTTGACGAGCAGAAAGAGCTCGAAAACGATCTGAGCGAGGGAATCCTTTTCAGGGATGACCTGTCGGAAATGGTTGAGTCGATCGAGGATGAAATCATAGAAGAATACTTGGATGGAGCGCTGGATTCCGCTGACAGGAACGCTGTTGAGGAATACTTCCTGCAGCCCCCTGAACGCAAGGAGAAGTTGCGCTTCGCCAGGCTCTTGCGACATCGTTTCGAGACAAAGCGAAGTGATTTGGTCGAACCACTGCTGCATGCCCTTCCGACAGCAGGCGCTGTCCTCAGCCAGCACGTGCCTGAGGCTGGGTCGGTTGTTTACTGGAGCTCTCATTTCAGAGCCTACGGGCAGATCGCGGCACTGATTCTGCTGACTGTCTTGAGCCTGACCTACATTTCGGGCGTTCGCAAAAAACAGGCACTTCTTGAAACGGCGCTGGTTCGCGAGAGAGAACGTTCCGCAAGTCTGACGAAGGAAGCGCCACTGCTGCAGCCATCGGTGATCGCTTTGACTTTGGTGTCGGATCGCTCCCGCGCTACCGGCACGCAGACTCCCCATATCGAGATCAACCCTTCAACTCAGCGAGTCATAGTGGAGATCGCCCTGCCTGGCGGTGCGTCAGGTCCGTACGATGTTCGCCTTGAAACCAGAGGGGAGAAGGGGTCGAAGTGGTCCGCAAGGCTGCTACCACTCGTGTCACCCTCCGGCGACACTCGGTTGATGTTTGACGTGCCGGCGCGGAGTATCGAATCGGGTGTCTGCTCTTTTGTTGTTTCCTCGTCACGCCCACAGGCAGAATGGCGCAAGCACTACGACTTTCAGGCTAGGGTCACAAAGTAGCAGGAACCTGACGCCGGAATATCCTTCTTTCTTCCACATCCGCGCTTGTATTCTTGTATCCTAAACCATCGGACTGACCGAGCTACAATAGACGAGTTGCTGGCAGATGTCCGTTCCGTTACTAAAGGCCTAGCGAACTGAAGTTGCTTCTCTCTTCACGAGAAAACACTTATGCTTTCGACCCGCTGCGGGCGGGCCACCGTCGTCTGCGTGTTATTGAATTCACGTTTGCAGGCGGATTCGAATCCCTCCCTCTCCGCCAGCTGTTTCTCCCTTTCAGCCAGCCGCTTCCACCCCAGAATCCCCGCATGTACCAGTCGTTCCCGATTGGCCCATCGCAGGCTGCACGCCGGCTGAAAATGCTAAATTGGAAGGTTCATGTCCGCCCCCACTTCTCTCTTTGTGCGAGCTGCGAAGGCTCAGCCTACCGAGCGCACGCCGGTCTGGTTCATGCGCCAGGCCGGGCGCTACATGGCGGAGTATCGCGCCATCCGCAAGAAATATTCCCTCATCGAGATCTGCAAGAAGCCGGAAATCGCGGCGCAGGTCACCATCGAAGCTGCCGAAATCCTGAAAGTAGATGCGGCCATCATCTTTGCCGACCTGCTTCTGCCACTCGAGGTCATGGGGTTGCCCTTCCACTTCTCCGCCGGCGAGGGGCCGAAAATCGAAAAGCCGGTCCGCACCTCGCAGGACGTGACCGCCTTACGCACCGATCGCGCTGCCGATCTCGGCTATGTTTCCGAGGCGGTCAAAATTGTATGCAAGCACTTTGGCGACAAGCTGCCGGTGATCGGCTTCTGTGGTGCGCCTTTTACGCTGGCCAGCTACATGATCGAAGGCGGCGGCTCGCGGAACTATGTCTTCACCAAGAAGATGATGTACTCCGCGCCGGAAGCCTGGGCCGAGCTCATGGGCAAACTGGTTTCCGTGACCGCGGAGTACTCCGTCGAACAGGTGCGCGCCGGCGCCGACACCATCCAGATCTTCGACAGCTGGGTCGGATGCCTGAGCGTAGAAGATTATCGCCGCTACGTTCTGCCCCACGCGACGGAACTCGTGAAGCGCCTGCAAAAAACCGGGGTGCCCGTCATTTATTTCGGCACCGACAGCGCTACTCTTTTGCCCTCAATGAAAGAAACCGGCGCGGAAGTGATCGGGCTGGACTGGCGCATTCCGCTCGATGCCGGCTGGCAGAGCCTGGGCTTCAAAGGCTCTGTGCAGGGCAATCTCGATCCCGTTCTGCTGTTTGCGGACTGGAAGCACTTGAAGCCGCGCGCCGAAGACATCCTGCGCCGCGCCGCCGGACGCCCCGGCCACATCTTCAACCTCGGTCACGGCATTCTTCCCGAAACCCCGGTGGAGAACGTGAAAGCGCTCTGCGATTTCGTGCGCGAGCATTCGGCGGAGTTCAAGAAATGAGCACGTGCCCGCTGGAACTTGGCGGCCGCTGTTACTGCGCCAACCGTGTGAGTTCGTTTGCTTCCTCGCCTTCCAAAACTGCCGTGCTGGTACTGGCTCACGGCAGCCCGGAAAACCCGGATCAAATTCCAGAATTCCTGCGCTACGTCACGGGCGGCCGGGCTTTGCCGCCGCAGGTCATCGAAGAAATCCGCCGCCGCTACTCGCTGATCGGCTTTTCGCCCCTTACCTGTTGGACACTGCTGCAAGCGGATCAATTGTCGCAGTCATCGCAAATGCCGGTTTTCGCCGGCATGAGAAATTGGAAGCCCTTCATCGGCGAGGCCGTGAAGACCATAGCCGCGCAGGGCTACCAGCGTGTGATCGCCATCTGCCTCGCGCCGCAGAACTCCCGCACCAGCGTCGGACTCTACCGCCGCGCCGTGGTCGGCGAGACGAGTCTCCCCTTCGTTTTGGATTTCGTCGAGGAGTGGCACGATCAACCGCTGCTGGCCAAAGCCTTCGCCGAGAAGCTGCGCTCCGGACACGAGAAAGCCTGCGCGGAACACGGAGCCAGGCTGCCCGTGATTTTTACCGCGCACAGCGTTCCGCAGAGAACCATCACCGAAGGCGATCTTTATGAAGGGCAGTCGAAGGAAACCGCCGCGCTGGTCGCACGAGAAGCTGGCCTTCCCGCGGACGACTGGGTCTTCGCCTTCCAGAGTCAGGGCATGTCGGGCGGCCCCTGGATCGGTCCGACCGTACAAGAGACAATTCTGAATTTGAAAGCGAGAGGCCATCGCGGCGTCTTTGTTCAACCAATCGGCTTCCTATGCGATCACGTCGAAGTGCTCTACGACATTGATATCTTCTTCAAACAGTTTGCGGAGAAAGAAGGAATGCGCTTGTGGCGCGCCGAGTCGTTAAACGGCTCGCAAACGCTGACAGCAGCCTTGGCAGATTTGGTTCGCGGTCGCATGAGAGCCTTGAGCGCTTAGCGATTAAGAAACGCAAGTGTAGAGACGCAGCTTGCTGCGTCTCTCGCAGCATCGAATCACGGCCGCGCAACGGAGCCGGGGCAAGCCGCGTCTCTACACCGGTGCGCAATCGGATGAGAGCACTTGGCATTTAGCACTTGGCACTTAGCTTAAAGCCCAAGTGCCAAGTGCCAAGTGCTATGTGCTGAATGCCCAAACGCATCGCCATTATCGGCGGCGGAATCTCCGGTCTCGCGGCCGCGTTGGCGCTCGAACAAAAGCGCCGCGCCGGAGTGCCCGTCGAATATGCTGTGTACGAAGCCAACCCGCACCTGGGCGGTGTGCTCGTCACGGAGCGCGTCGAAGGCTGCCTGGTCGAAGCTGGGCCGGATTCCTTCCTCACCGAAAAGCCCTGGGCGGCCGATCTCTGCCGCCAGATCGGGCTCGGCGATCAGCTCATCGGTTCGAATGATCCGCAACGCAAGACCTACATCGTCGTGAAGGGCAAGCTGGTCGTGATGCCCGACGGCCTCATGTTCATGGTGCCCACGAAAATCCTGCCGACAGTCTTTTCGTCGCTGTTCTCATTCCGCACGAAAATGCGCATGGCGACCGAGTGGTTCCATCCGCCTCACCGTGCCACAACCGACGAGACCGTTACCGAGCTGGTCGAGCGCCACTACGGCGCCGAGATGGTGGACCTTCTCGCCGATCCGCTGCTCTCGGGTGTGTACGGCGGAGAAGCTTCGCAGCTCAGCGTGCGTGCCGTGCTTCCGCGCTTTGCCGACATGGAAGCCAAGCACGGCAGCCTGGGGCGCGCCATGCTTTCAGCCCGTAAAAAAATGGGCGCCGCCGCGAAAGGCTCGCCGCCGCCCCTGTTCACTTCGCTCAAGGAAGGCATGCAGCAGATGGTGGACGCGCTGGTGGCGTGCCTGGACGCAAACGCGCTGCGACTCTCGACGCCCGTGCAGTCAGTAATCCCGCAAGAGGGCGGCTGGACTCTTTCAGCGGGCTATCAGAGCGACCACTTCGACGGCCTGATCGTCGCCACGCCCGCCCCCGCCGCGTCTGTTCTGCTTCAGATGGCCGATGAAGATCTGTCTCGCGAACTCGGCGAAATCCGCTACAGCTCTTCCGTCACGATCACGCTCGGCTACGACGAAAACGTGCGCCGTTCTCTGCCGCCCGGCTTCGGCTTTCTGGTGCCGCGCAGTGAAGGCCGCCGTATGCTGGCGGCTACCTTCGTTCATAACAAGTTTCCCCACCGTTCGCCCGAGAATCGCGCCCTCATCCGCTGCTTCCTGGGAGGCGCGCGCGATGAGCAGATTCTGCAAAGCGGCGACGACGAGATCGTGCAGATCGTTCGCGACGAACTGAAGCAGATCCTCGGCCTCGCCGCCGAGCCTCTTTTCACCCGCGTCTACAAATGGAAGGGCGCGATGGCGCAGTACGGCGTCGGCCATCTGGAGCGCGTGCAGCGCATTGAAACGCTGCGCAAGAAGCTCCCCCGCCTTGCCCTCGCCGGCAACGCCTTCACGGGAATCGGCGCGCCGGACTGCGTTCGGTCGGGCACAGAGGCAGCCATCAAAGTGCTGGCGGCGATTGGGTTGGAAGAGAGTGTCGCGTAGCAGCCCGTGGCGAAAGTGAGACCCCGCTCTTCGACTCTCAATTCGCGAGACTTTCATGAAAGGTGTCGCTCCTGCACCGCTCCGGACCCGACTTTCACCACGGGCTCGTAGGCAGCCCCCGGGCGCGCGCAATTACCCCCGTAACCTCTCTTCCGGTCTTGCTTTGTTCGAAACTGTACGAGCTGAACAGGGTTCATATCTGCGAAGGCATGGGGTGACAGCATGAAGCGAAGCATTTTCCTGATCATTGGTTTGAGCACCGCGCTGGCAGTCGCCGCCGCACAGCAGAGCGCCGATCACGACATGAGCGGCATGCAGATGCCGGACCACGACATGTCCAACATGGCCGCCGACACCAACGCGGGCACGCATGCCATGCGTTCCATGGAAGACCGTCACATCGACATGGGCCCGCACATGAAGATGACCACCCTGCGTGCGCCAAAGGCGGGAGACCAGCAAAAGGCCGATCAGATCGCCGCCGCCGCCCGCAAGGTCGCCGAGAAGTACACGGACTACAAAACTGCGCTCAACGACGGCTACAAGATCTTCCTGCCCAATCTGCCGCAGAAGCACTATCACTTCACCAACTACCGGTACGGATTCGAGGCGGCGTTCAGCTTCAACCCCGAGCATCCCCGTCGCTGCTCTACGAGAAGCACGGCGACGGCTACAAACTGATCGGAGTGATGTACACCGCGCCCAAGCGTTTCACCGAAGACGACCTGAATGAGCGCATCCCGCTCAGCGTCGCGCAGTGGCACGAGCACGTGAACTTCTGCGCCCCTCCGCAGGATCGCAAGAAAGAATTGTTTGGACCGAACGCAAAATTCGGCCTGCTGGGATCAATTGTCACGAAGGAAGATTGCGACGCCAACGGCGGGACGTTCCATCCTCTCATCTTCAACTGGATGGTGCACGTTTATCCGCTCGAAAAAGACGCAGCGCAAATCTGGTCGGTCGAGCGCCAGGCTCACAATCACGGCGGAGACTAGAACTCAGCTCATAAACCAAGCCTACTTTGAGGTTGTTGGTGTAATGGCGATTTTTCGACAGCAATCTTATGGGATACCGCCAACTCCTCGCGTTTCATTGACTTGCCTATCTCACGCCCGTAAGATTGTGCTCCAATGATCGGCCAGACCATCTGGCACTACCGCAAGTCGAGAAGTTGGGCGGCGGCACGGGAGTCGTCTACAAGGCCGAGGACACCGGCCCCTAGGGGCATCCCAAGAAAATACGCTGCGATCCATTGAGCGGTGTATATTGTGGGACGGTTGGCTGGTCAAGAATCCTAGTTTGGAGTTGCGCCATGAGGCTCAGCCGCTTCGCACTTGCGTGCGTGCTTTTACCCTCCCTGCTGCCTGCCCAAGACAATCTGATCAAGGACTCTGGGGCGAGCGCTGGTTCCAGCTCCCCAATCCCACTTTCGGGCCCTGGGAAGGAGCAGTCAGTTACACAGTCGATCAAAAACTGTCTCACTTGAGAAAGTAGATATCGTGTGTCTCAGCTCAGAAGAGGCAATTAGAGAGCAGACCACTCACCATAAACTGATTTAGTAAGGAAGTGCGAATGACAAAGAAAGCAGCAGATGCCGAGCAAGCCGTCCGAATCGCGGCGGGCAAATCCATTGAGGCGTCTTTACAGAACACATTCGCTGTGGGAGGGGTTCTCGTTGACAATCGAGGTGGAACAGTGTTCTGTGCCCTCCACAACAATGTCCTGGAGTCTTTCGAGAACAGGAAGCTCTTCTTGCTTCACGATCCCACGGCTCACGGCGAGCGCCAACTCGTCGACTGGTACTTCAAGAATCGTAAACGACTAAATCTTCCTGACCCAAGGGAGCTAACGGTCATCACGACCCTCGACCCCTGCGCGATGTGCGCTGGTGCCTTGCTGACGGCAGGTTTTAATGTGGGAGTCTCGGCCATCGACAACTATGCCGGAATCAACTACAACGAATCTTTCGATTTCCCATCTCTGCCTTCGAGATGGAGGAGCGTTGCTCAGTCGTCGTTTGCCTATTACGGAGTAGACGCTCCCATTCGTCGCGCCTTTCGGGGTGGCAAGGGAGCCGCATTTGCTAACCAGAGTATTAGTGCATCTACGTTCTGCCTCACCGGCACGATTTTCGAGAGCAGCGTCAATAGTGTCCGATCGCTCGACAATAACAGTGGGAAAGATCCGGCCGAGCTCACTAATCCAAAGGATCTGCCACGAAATTCGACAATAAGAAAAGCTCTGCTGGATGCGTGTCCAGAAGCGTTCAGCGTGACTTGCCCTAAGCCCAGGCTTCCGGGAAGAGAAATTGCTCGGGTACTACTGAATACAGCGAAGAAGGCCCATAGCCGCGGTGCCGCGTTCAATTCTGTTGCTTTCCTGGATCCATTCGGAAATTTGCTTCTATGCTTGGGAGGTGCAGAGGAGCGTTCGCCCATCCGAACAGCGTTCATGGAGGTAACACGCGCATATGCCCACATCCGATGGGTCTTGATGAATCATCGAGACAAGTCAGTTCGAGAGCAGGCAGGCGATGTGTTGACACATCCTAAATATGGAACCTTTGTATCTTTGTACTCCCCTGATCCGAATACGCCGCAAGGCTTGATGACGATGGGCGCGTACGGTTCAACCATGGAAGGACCGATTCCAGAGAGCTTTCCCTCTAACCTACAATACGTTCTACTGCCAGAGGATGTTTCCCAAGCGGAGGTGTCCGAGATGGCAATGAGACTACCTCCGTTCTATACGACTAGTGTTCAAGTTGCTCCTACCCAGGTATTGGACTATGGACTCATCGAGGAGACTCGATCCTCGCTCCAAACGTACGCTCGTCCGACGTGAACCGCCGGTGGCGGATGCAGCTTCGGCGGTTTCACAGGGAACGAAGATGAGCCTGAAAACCACCGAATCGCCAACCAGCAGGACCTTGTCTATCGGATGTGTACTTACGCTTGTTTTCGCGCATTGCTCGCGGGAGCGGCGGCGTCAAACGAGCCGGCAATCACTTCACGTTCGGCAGCAGAAGCTCGCGACCTGCGTGGAACGTTGACATTCGCTTTGTCGAGGAATAATCTGATCGCCCAAGAAGGCAATCGTAACCGTGGTCGAATCGACGATTTCCCACTACAAGATTTTAAAGAAGATCGGCCAAGGCGGCATGGGGGAAGTTTACCTTGCTGAGGACACTCGGCTCCAGCGCAAGGTGGCCGTCAAAGTGCTGCCCGCTGGGGCGGCATCAATTCCAGAAGGTCTGGCTCGCTTCGAGCGTGAAGCCCAGACCGCTGCGGCCCTCAACCACCCGAATATAGCTACCATTTACGACGTCGGCTCCGAGACACGTCCGGATGGTTCGCACATTTATTTCATCGTTGAAGAATACCTTGAAGGACAGACTCTCCAAGAATTGCTTAAGCACGGCAGATTGTCAATTCAAAAGGCCCTCTCATTGGCGATTGAGATTGGGCAAGGTTTGGCTGCCATTAATGCCGCAGGCATCGTCCATCGCGACCTGAAACCTGGGAACATTTTCATCACATCGGCGGGTCACCTGAAAATTCTCGATTTCGGCCTCGCCAAATTGATCCAACCGGCACGGACCGAACCGGCCGGAGAAAATTCCCCGACGCTAACGTTCTCGACAACGGGCATTGTTGTCGGCCAGCTGATCGGAACGCCGGGATATATGGCACCCGAACAGTTCGGCGATTCGGAGGTTGATCAACGGGCGGACGTTTTTGCCTTTGGAACGGTTCTGTACGAAATGTTGTCTGGCCGCCATCCGTTCGAGGGGAAGAGCATTCACAGCACGATACACCGCATCCTGAATGAGCCGCCTCTTCCATTAGATCAGCTTGAGTCCAGTTTGCCTCTTCGATTGCAATGGACCATGGAGAAGTGTCTGCAGAAGGATCCGGCGGCACGCTACCAACACAGCTCCGACCTTCTGGTGGACTTGCGCGCTGCGTCTGCAAGTTCAGTCGAATCGGTTCCAATACCGAAGACGACCTCCGAAGGCAAGATCGCCGGGAAGCGGCTTGCCCTAATAATTGCCGTAGCGTTTTTCTGCGGGATGGCCGTAAGTTGGCTGCTCAAGTCGATAAGCCAGCAGAAAGCTCAACCGCCCCCCCTCGTAGAATTCGATTTCCCTTATAAAGGCCAAATTCGCCCATGGGATGGTCCAGCAATTTCCCCTGATGGAACCATGGTCGTCTATCGCGATTCTGGGACGCTTTGGATCCGTGAGCTGCATGCCCTTGCGCCTCGCAAGCTGGAAGGGACCGAAGGAGCCGGACAGCCATTCTGGTCGCCTCGGAGCGACTACATTGCCTACTTCACCCAAAGCCAACTTTACAAGATTTCCAAAGCCGGAGACAGTATCAGTGCGCTGTGTCGCCTTCCCTATAATTTATGGGGAGGGGGCTACTGGACCCCCACCGGCACGATCATGTTCGGCCAAGGTCCGGGTGGCATTTACGAAGTCGATGAACAAGGCGGAGAACCCCGGCAAATCTTGAAGCCAGAAAAGGGGGAGAATTGGCTATATTGGCCGAGCTTGCTTCCAGACAGCGAAAAGCTGATGTATGTAAGCCTCAAACAAGATAACTCCTCTGAGATTGTTATCCAGACGGCCGGGCAGCGGACTTCAGTAGTTAAACGCGCGGAGTTCATTACCTGGGCCACTTACTCTCGCACGGGGCACATTCTGTACCAGATGGGCAGCTCTACTCAGCGTGGTATTGCTTCATTCAGTATATGGGCTCTGCCATTTGATGCCGCCAAACTGTCAAGGACAGCCGAACCATTCCAGGCAGTTTCTGATGGAATGGCGCCGACCGTTTCGTCAGGAGGCACACTCGTCTATCGAACCCGACCCGAGAAAGAAAACCGGCTGGTTTGGGTCAACCGGCAGGGAAGGGTCTTGGGAGCCATCGGTCAGCCACAAGCAGCAATCCGAAACCCAAGCATTTCCCCGGACGGGCAGCGGGTGGCAGCCGAGGGTGCAGATGCTAATAGCGGATTCGACATTTGGATCCACAACTCGCGCGGAACGAAGGAGCGAATCACGTCGGAGTTTGCTGACAGGAGGCACCCAGTATGGTCGCCCAGCGGAGACCAAATCGCATTCGACTCGGGCGGTAGCATATATGTTCAACAAATGGACCAGAGTACCGAAGCCAAGAAGGTCCTGCCCTTGGGAGCAGTGGAAGAGATATTCCTGAACTGGAGTCATACCGGCCAGACCCTGCTTTATGACTTTCTCTCACTCAACCGTAGCAATCGCGACATCTGGTATCTGCATCTGCCACTTGCGAGAAATGGCAGACCATTGATTCAAACACCGGCGGACGAAATGCTCCCCCAGATATCCCCCAATGAGCACTTTGTGCTTTACCAGTCGACCGAGTCTGGAGGCTACCTTCCGGATATTTTTGCCGTGAGCTTTCCCGATGGTAAGCGGAAAACGAAAATTTCGATTTCGGGCGGCACCCATCCGCGCTGGAGTCCAACTGGAAACGAAATCTTCTATGTTGATCCTGACGATAGTCTAGTGGCGGTCAGCGTTACTGCTGACCTACAACTGGGTCAGCCGCGTCGTCTCTTCACGTCCGAAGAGGTAGGCTCCGACTTGTCACTCGACACTCTGTCGTATGTCTACGATGTAGGGCCAAAAGCAGAACACTTTGTGGTCGTACAAATGCCGACAGGAGGAAGAATTGCTGTAGTGCAAAACTGGCCCGAGGGATTCCGAGCCGCCAAGTGAGTGCCTACCGTTTCGAGTTGGAGCTCTTTGCATCCGCTACGAAGTGCTGCAGGTGTTCCTCCAGTTCATCGAGCGAATGTACCAGCTTGTCCACCGAGCACTGAATCATGAGATTCACAGTTTGCCATTTGAAATGAAGCCGCCAGTCAGTGTAGACGCCGACACAATGTTTGCCTAACCCTTGCGCGAACCCAAGTTCCCAGGCTGTGCCAGCATCCACATCCATGCCGTCGAGGTTCGCCACGATCAGATCCGCCTGGGTTACTGCGTTCTTGTCTTCCTCGAATATTTTGCGAACATCGCTCTGATGCTCAAGTTTGATGCCGTCACGCTGCGGAACATATGTCGTGAGGCCAACTTTGCGCACCCGGGAATCGATTTCGGCATTCCACCATCGTTCTCCCTCATTGAATAATGGCCCAGCAATGTAAGCGCGCATGTTTGCCCTCTCATTTAATGTTTCGGATTCTCAGGTAAGGAGACCGCAACACCAGTTCCTTCGGTACATTGCCCCGGTAGGAAACTCGCGCGATCTTAGCATGCTTTAAGCTTGTGGAGCATTTCTAATTTTCTTTTCTCGGTTGCGGTCCACATCAAGTGCCGAACGCGGGGGGACCTGAAAGATGCTTTTGTACCAAGTGGAGTGTTACCGCTTACCCCAGGCTACGCGGAGGCACTCATCACGGCTGAGCACACCAGCCAAGCCACAGCAAGAGTCCGGGAGATTTTCATGGCGGCTTCTAAGGAAGAGGCTTCTCGGGAAACCTGCAACGCCCGTCATGGGGAACGCATGGGAGTCTCCCACAGTTTTGACGCAAGGGCAACACGCAGCTACTTGATTGACGTTAACAGGCGATTACACCAACTACCCCGAACGGGCATTCATGAGATAGCTCGGAGCAGGTCCCGCCAGACGTTCGCCGTCCACCTAGAAAACGTCGATTCGGTTTGCCGTGCCCACTACGGGCGGATATCATCCGTTGATCATGAAAACGGCAAAACTCCTCCTCCTTTTCTCGCTGGCTGTCTCCAGCTACGCCCAGACCGTCGCCACCCCCAAAGAAGTGGACGCCGTCTATCCCGCGGCCCACGATCTCTATGTCGATCTCCATCAGAACCCTGAACTCTCGGCGCATGAGACGCAGACTGCCTCCAAGCTGGCGGGACGTTTGCGCAGCTTGGGCTATGAAGTTACGGAAGGAGTCGGTGGCACCGGGGTGGTAGCCATTCTCAAGAACGGTTCCGGGCCGACGATCATGCTGCGCACGGAACTCGACGCGCTTCCTGTCGAAGAAAAGACCGGCCTCCCCTATGCCAGCAAAGTGCACGCCAAGGACGACTCCGGACGCGATGTCCCGGTCATGCATGCCTGCGGTCACGATCTGCACATGGCGGCGCTGGTAGGGACGGCGGCCATCATGGCGCACAGCAAGGAAACCTGGCACGGCACTCTGATGCTGATTGGCCAGCCCGCCGAGGAGACCATTGGCGGCGCCAAGGGGATGATCGACGCTGGCCTGTTCACGCGCTTTCCAAAACCGGCGGTGGGCGTCGCGCTCCATGTTGCCAACAGCCTTCCTGCCGGACAGGTGGGAATCACTCCCGGCATCTATAACACAAATTCCGATTCCATTCGGATTACGATCTACGGTAAGGGAGGACACGGTTCTCAACCGCACACCACGATTGACCCCATTGTGATTGCCGCGCGAACAATCCTTGCTTTACAGACCATCGCGTCGCGCGAGGTGAAGCCCGGAGAAATGGTGGTGGTGACGGTCGGCTACATCCGGGCAGGCACGAAAAACAACATCATTTCCGACCAGGCGGAGCTTGGCCTTACCGTACGAACTTATAAAGCAGATGTGCGGAAACAGGTTCTGGCGGCCATTACCCGCATCACCAAAGCCGAGGCGCTGGCCGCCGGAGCGCCGAAAGAACCGCTGATCGAGCATCCCGAGGGCACTGATTCCGTTTATAACGACCCGGCACTGGCGCAGCGGCTCCGAGCGCCGCTCGAAGCTGCGCTCGGCAAAGAAAACGTGATCACGACCGAGCCGATCGCTCCATCAGAAGACTATTCTTTCTTCATTCAAGCGGGCGTCCCCTCACTTTACTTCAGCCTGGGCGGCGCCGACCCGCAGAAGTATGCCGAGGCCAAGGGTGCGGAAGGAATGCTGCCGTCCAATCACTCCCCATACTTCGCGCCGGACGTGGATCCGGCACTCCGCGCGGGCATCAAGGCGGAGGTCGCGGTGTTGCGGAATCTGCTGAACGGCGCTTCGCAGTGAACAGACTTTAGCAGTTTGCTGAAAAAGTCTGATTTTGGGTGGCGCAGCGCTTCAGCACTGCGATAAGCGCATTTTTTTGATCGAGGGCTTCAGCCCCTGAGGTGCGGGTTTGGTTTTTTTCAGCGCCCTTTAGCGCCGGCGCCGCTCTGCTATTCTGATTCTCCCCGCTCCCATGAACAATGCTGCGTCCCCAAGCCGGTGGAAAGTCGTTGTTGCCTTCGGATTGGTCTACGTATTCTGGGGCTCGACCTACCTCGGCATCGGCATTGCCGTCGAGCACCTTCCTCCCGCCCTGATGTGCGCCACTCGTTTCACAATCGCGGGCGTCGTGATGCTCGTCTGGTGCGCGCTGACCGGACGCCGTATTCGCCATTCACCGCGCGAACTCTTCCACATGGCGGTCGTCGGCATCCTGCTTCTGATGGGAGGCAATCTCACACTGTCGTATGCTGAGCAAATTGTCCCGACCGGCCTGGCTGCCCTCCTGATTGCGGTGACGCCGCTCTGGTTCCTGGTGCTTGACAGCCTGCTGCTGGGGGATCACCACATCTCGCGGCGCGGCAAGCTCGGCTTGCTGCTCGGGATCGCGGGTGTGGTGGTGCTCATTTGGCCCAAGCTCATGACGCCCGCTTCGATCGGACGCCGCGAACTCTGGTGGTCGCTCGCATTGCTCGCCGGATCATTCAGCTGGGCGCTCGGCTCGGTGCTCTCGAAAAAATGGCAGAGCGCCGATCCCTTCAGCGCCACCGCCTGGCAGGTGACCTTCGCCGGGCTCGGCAATCTGATCTTCACTCTGCTGTTCGAGAAGATTTCGGACGTGACCTGGACCGCCCGCGGCGTCGGCGCCATTCTCTACCTGGTCGTCTGCGGCTCCTGGATCGGCTATACCGCCTACATCTGGCTGCTACGGCACGTCCCGACCTCGAAGGTGGCAACCTACGCCTATGTGAATCCCGTCGTGGCGGTGTTTCTCGGATGGCTGGTTCTCCACGAGCGCATTGACCATTTCATTGTGCTGGGCAGCACGGTGGTGGTGGCTTCCGTAGTGCTCGTGACCAGCGCCAAGGTCCGGACGCGCACCGTTGCCGAAGAACTTCCTGCTGTCGAAGCGGCTGGGGACTGAACGAAAGTAGCGCCGCAGTGATCTCTATTCCTCCGCGTCCTCCTCCGGTTCATTGACGATGTCCACCACCCGTCCGCGGATCGAAAACACCAACTTCTGCGTGTCGTCGGGCTGGAACGTCACCCGCGCCGGAGCCCGTTCCCAAGTCGGCGCCGGACACTCCGAGTCGGGCGCATCGTCTCCCGCCGGTTCGCCCAGGGCTTTCTTCAGGATCGGTTTCCGCCGTCCCACCTGCGCCACCACGGCATACAGTTTCTTGCCGTCTTCCGACACGCCGCAGTAGGCCACGTAGTCGCGATACCAGCTCGCCGTTGAGTAGAACGGATCGAACTCGGGCAAGCTCAACTGTGAAACTTTTCCGCTGACGCGGTCCACCAGCAGCCAACCGCCTCGCTGCCATTGCCAGCGCACGGCGTTTTCCTCGGGCAAAGCGTCATTCACGCGAAACACCCGCCGGACGGCAAACAGCCGGTCGGTCAACTCGTGCGTCGTTCCAGTTGTGTATTCCTTTAAGCGCGTATCCACGTACAGCGGGCGGACCTTCAGATCGAGCAACTTCTTTCCGGTTGCATCCGGCCATTTCACCGACATCCATTTCCCGAAGTTGATGACGTGCGCTTTGGGAACCGCCGCGCTCTCGCCCGGAGCGATCCAAAGCAGGACAACGAAAAGAGCAACCCTTCTCAGCATGACTTGCAGCGTTGCATAGTCCGAAAGCCTCCGCTAGTGACGCGTGAACATCAAAAATGTTCAGTTTTCTTGGGATTCCGCCCTGTGATGCTTGGCTTGGCTTTCCTCTGGAAGAAATGACCGTCAGAGTGCCGATTCGCTACAATAATCTACGCAGGTTGAAGCCATGAATTTTCGTACCGGGCAACGCCGGACAACTCTTCCTTACGCTCCTAACTCTTACCAGGGTATGGGGGACGTGCTGGCCGGCCGTCGGAAGCCATCCATTCTGGTGGTGGAGGACAATCCGCAAAACGCAGAGGTGCTGTGCGAGCTGCTTTCGAGCCAGGGCTATCGCATCGTCTCGGCGCCGGACGCGGCCGCTGCCGAAATTGAGATCCGCCGCGATCCCCCCGACCTCATCCTGCTCGACGTCATCATGCCCGGCAAGACCGGCTACCAGCTCTGCCGCGAACTGAAAGACGATCCCACCACGCGGCTCATCCCGATCGTGATGATCACCGGCCTGAGCGCCCGCGAGGACCGCCTCCAGGGAATCGAAGCCGGAGCCGACGACTTCCTCAGCAAGCCCATCTGCCCGGAAGAACTGTTTGCACGCGTGAATTCGCTTCTAAAGTTGAAGGAGTTCACCGACGAGCTGGAGACGGCCGAATCGGTGATCTGCACCCTCGGCCTCAGCGTGGAATCGCGCGACCCCTACACCGAAGGCCACTGCGAACGGCTGGCCTTGAACGCCACCGAAATGGGCCGTCATTTCAACCTCGACGAGGACAGCATTGTGGCCTTGCGCCGCGGCGGCTACCTGCATGACCTTGGCAAGATCGCCGTGCCCGATGAAATCCTGAAGAAGGGCAGCAACCTTACTCCCGCCGAATGGGAAATCATGAAGCAGCATCCCGTAACCGGCGAAACCATTTGCCGCCCGTTGAAGTCGCTGCGCCTGGTGCTGCCGATCATTCGCAGCCATCACGAACATTCCGACGGCAGCGGTTATCCCGACGGCCTCCGCCATAGCGCAATTCCGCTACTGCCGCGCATCTTGCAGGTGGTGGACGTTTACGACGCGTTGCGCACCGCGCGCCCATACAAGCCGGCGCTGACACACGAGCAAGCCGCCATCACCATGCGCGAGGAATCCCGCTCCGGCCTTTGGGATCAGGAGCTGGTCGCCGAATTCTTCCGCATGCTCGACAAGCGCAAAGTGGCATAGTCAAGTTCAGTTCTCAGTTCCCAGTTCTCAGTTCTCAGTAAAAACCAGCAGTCGGCACTTCTCTGGGTGTTGCGAACCGTAAACTGAGAACTGAGAACCGAGAACTGGGAACTGCCTCTTGACTTACAGCCTCGTCATCCCCGCCTATAACGAAAGCAGCCGCCTTCGCCCCACGCTCGATGAAATCCTTCGTTACATCGGACAGCAGAAGTGGGATGCCGAAATCCTGATCGTGGATGACGGCTCGCGCGACGACACTGCCGAGATCGTTCGCGAATACGCCCGGGCCCACCCGCAGATTCGGCTCGTCCAAAACCCGGGAAACCGTGGCAAAGGTTTCAGCGTGCGCAACGGCATGTTGCACGCTCGCGGCGATATTTGTCTGTTCACCGACGCCGATCTGTCCTCGCCCATCGCCGAAGCCGAGAAGCTGTGCGACGCCATCCGGCAGGGCGCCGACATCGCCGTCGGATCCCGCTGGCTGCGCGCGGAACTGCAAACCGAGCGCCAGCCGCTTTACCGGCAGGCCTTCGGACGTATCTTCAACCTGCTGCTACGGCTGGTCTTGGGTTTGCGTTTCAAGGACACGCAGTGCGGTTTCAAGGCTTTTCGCCGCGAGGCGGCGCAGCGAATTTTCCCCATGCAGAGAATCGAGCGCTGGGGTTTTGATCCTGAGATTCTCTTCCTGGCCCGCCGGATGGGTTTGCACGCGGTCGAGGTCCCGGTGGTGTGGGCGCACAGCGAGGGCACGCGACTCCATCCATTTTGCGACGGTGTGCGAATGTTTGGAGATGTCATGCGAATCCGCTGGAATGCTCTTACCGGTGCTTATACCAGTCCACCGATCCCTTCGCCCGGTAGGCTATGACCCAGCAGCGGCTCCCAGCGCGCGGCCCGCAAGCGAGACGACGCGCGTGCCTACCGCGGCGTCCAGCACGAGAGTGAACTTCGCGGCGCACGCCTCGCACAGCCAGAAGAACTCAGCTCCCCGGGTCGTTTTCGGAGTGGTGTCGTCTCCCGACCGTCGTCCATTCGGGGAGTCGAAGCGAAAGAGCTTGCCGGTATGCAGGCGACGGAAGCAAGCCGAGCAGCCGGGATTCGAGCATTTCGAGAGCATCTGTGGTGCCGGAGTCTTCTGGTCCGATGGGACGGCGAAATGCTCGGCGGTGGGTTTGGGAAAAGCGCACGAAGGTTCATGCCCGAAATCCTGTGCGAGCGCTTCAAGTCACCACGGCGCGACGATGCTGAAGACATCAGGCTGAGGCGGGCAGGTCTCATAAGCGCTAACGGAAGCTGTTAGGGCTAGAGCAGTTCTCCAATTGCTGTAGAGTGCGAATCAAGAACGGGAGGGCACGGCTTCAGCCGTGCCGCAAGTCCTGCAAAGCATCCCGGCTTTAGCCGCTGCGGTCAGGCGCTTCACTTGTTCCCCGACTTGCTCCGGATCTCCACGAGCTTCGCCTGCTGCTCCGGAGTCAGTTTATTCTTTATCCGCACCAGCAGCGTCACCTGCGCCCGCTTGATCTCGCGCTCCATCGCCAACACCTTTTCCAGTTGCGCCAGAGCCTGTTGCTCCTCCACGTGCGGCTGCTTAACGAGCGAAACCAGCTTTTCCATTTCGTCTTGCAGCTTCCATTGCCACTCGGTGAACTTCAACTGCGCCTGGCGGATTTCCGTCTTGAGATAGGTTTTCTGTTCCCCGTTCAGTCTGATCGCCTCCTGGTGCTGGATCACGAGTTCCGGCGCAAAGAAGCTCTGCCCGATCGGATCTTGGTCGGGCTGTTGGCCGCGGGCCCCACCTGCCGCCAGAAACACCAGTGTGCAAGCCCAGAGAACGCTAGATTTCATTTCATTCCTCCTCATCCGTCTTCACGGGAACGTGCAGGTACGACTCGCCGAGTCTCGGCGTTGTCCGCAAAATCTCCCGCCCTGGAGGTTCCAGCAGTACGTCGCTTGGTGCTCGCCATTCCGCGAGCTTTTGGGCGGCGGCCAGTTCGGTCTCCGGCACACTCCGTGCCGCTCTCCGGTGCAACGTCAAACCAATCATTAGCGTCGCCACGATCACCGCCATCGCTCCGGCCAGCCCCCATACTCGCCACGGCCCGCCGCGCTTCGCTTCGCTCGCGGCCTCCGCTGCGGCCAACACCCGCGCACGAAATTCCGCCGGCGGTTCCGCCCCTTGCGCCACGAGGGGCAGCAGTGCGTCCAGCCGTTCCCGTCGCGCGCACAGCGCCGCCAGCTCCTCCGCACAGGTGGCGCACTTCAACACATGTTCTTCGAGACCGCCCGCCGCTGTTCCCGTCAGGGCAGCCTCCAGCAACTTGTCCTTCCATTTCGTGCAGTCGTTCTTCATTTCATCGCTTCCAGTAGAAGTTTTCGCGCCGTGTGAAGCCTGGACCTCACCGTCCCCGCCGGAATTCCCAACACCACGCCCACATCGGTCGCATCCATGTCTTCTACAATCGAGAGCCGCAGCACCTTCCGGAGTTTCTCCGGCAGGCCCTCAATCTCGTTCCGCAGTCGCTCCACCAGTACGCGCTCCTCCGCGTTCCTCGTTCCGTCCACAGTCTCACCCGTTCCGACCGCGTGCCACGCCGTCTCCCGTGTTAGTCGCCGCCGCCGCTCGCGCTGCCGGTTCAGCGCCAGACGAAAGGCGATGCGGTTCACCCACGCCCGAAACTTTTCCGCCTCGCGCAGCGATTGGAACTTCTGGTACGCACGCAGGAACGCTTCCTGCGCCACCTCCTCGGCGTCGGCCGAATTTCCGAGGATGCCATAGGCGATCTGAAACACCCGCCGCTGATTTTCGGCCACGCGTGCGCCAAATCCTGCCTCGCGTTCATCGGCTTCCGTTCGCGCAATCAAAGCATCCACGCACGCACGCGACCGCCAGGCCGCTCGGGCTCCTATGGAGTCCAGGCACCGCTGGTAACTCCCCACGCAGGGGAATAGTACCGCTCCAATGGTCGAAACCGCCTGGCCTTTTGTTGAAAACGCGAATCCTCGGTGAAGGGGGCGTGCATCCGCCCCGTACGCCCCCGGTTGCGCTCGATCAGGCCTAGTCAGAACAGATAGAGCTGCTGGAATGCAGGAAGAATGGGCTGCAATTGCGCCGCGATTCGAACTGTTTCCAGCCTTTGCTGTTGCTCCGGGTCAAGAAGGTTCACAAATTTTGAGAGAAAATCCTGCTGCACCTGCGCAACTTGTTGCTGCAGCGTGTGGATTTGGATTACCAACATTCCCACATCGGCCGGGCTACCGCCCGAATTGAGCAATGCTTCCAGTTGCTGCACCCGCTGCTGAATCCCTTGGAGCAGCGGGACAACTGCGGCTTGCCGTGCCTGAAGCAGTTGTCCGAATTCCTGCACCTGATCGGGCCGAAGCTGCAGGAACTGGGCGACAATCTGAATCGGCGACGGCGCCTCGCCGTTCCTCGCGATTGTCGTCGTCTGCGTCTGCTCCAGCATCTTCCCGATGCTCAACTTCGAAAGATCGGGCACCGAAACCACCGACCCGGTTTTCGGGGCAGGTTTTTGCGCATGCAGCAGGTTCGCGCTTCCGATCACCATGCTTAGCAGCGCAATTACGAGGCGTGTTTGTTTCATTGTGGTGTTCTCCTGGGAAGGCGCGCATTCTCCGCCTTCACTTATCCAGACACCGCCGTCGGCCCTCCCGTTCAGGCAAACTCACTTCCCTTCAATGCCCCCTGTCACACTTCTCGTAAGAGCGACAAGCCGCCACGAAGCGCATGCCGCTTCTTGATCCCAGTTCTCTATTTCTAACCGTTTAGCTTCGAGTTGCGTCTCGGGAAGTACCATCTCTCAGCACCGCTTCGTCGATTCCTGTCGGGAACCGTTTACACAAGCGACCGGGATTGTGTCCCCGAAGCCCGACCCGCGTCCACGTGGACGTGTAGTCGGCTAACACCGGAAATATGGTCCAGTTGGTCACCTTGGCGATTGTGCCCGGATTACGGGCCACTCGGAAGGAATTCTGCCTTGAGTTAGCGCTTTGCGGGCACTGCCACGGATGGGCCATTCGTCATCGCCGCCAGGCGCACAAATTCCGCGATCTGCGCGCCCATCTCTTCGGTCTTGACAGTTCGTTCTCCCGCTCGCGCCAGATCGCGGGTCCGGAAGCCTCCCTTCAGCACCGACATCACGCCCGCCTCGACGCACTCGGCCTCTAGGTGTAAGTGAAACGTATGCCTCAGCATGAGCGCTACCGACAGGATCGCGCCCAGCGGGTTGGCGATTCCCTGGCCGGCAATGTCCGGCGCCGATCCGTGGACCGGTTCGTACAGCCCCACCGGCCCTCCGATGCTGGCCGAAGCGAGCAAGCCCAGCGATCCCACCACTCCGCCGACCTGGTCCGAGAGGATGTCGCCGAACATGTTTTCCGTGAGCACCACGTCAAACTCTGCCGGCTTCAGAACCAGCATCATGGCAGCGGAATCCACATACATGTGCGAGAGCTGCACATCCGGAAATTCGCTCCCGACGCGCGTGACCACCTCCCGCCACAGCCGGGAACATTCCAGCACATTCGATTTATCCACCGAGACCAGCCGCTTGCGCCGACTCTGCGCCAACGCAAACGCCATGCGCGCGATGCGCTCGATCTCCGCTTCCCCGTAACGCATCGTATTGATGGCCTGGCGGCGGCCGGGTTCGCCCTCGATCGAACGGGGCTGGCCGAAATACAGGCCTCCCAGCAGTTCGCGAACGATCAGGATGTCGGTCCCTTTGACGACTTCCTCTCGCAGCGGCGAACAGGCTTGCAGCGCAGGATAGAACACCGCAGGTCGAAGGTTGGCGTACGCTCCCAAGGCCTGCCGCAGGCGCAGCAATCCCGCTTCGGGGCGAAGCTCACGGGGATGGTGATCGAAGGCCGGTCCCCCCACTGCTCCCAGCAGCACCGCCTGCGACGCCAGACACGCCTGGATCGTGGCCTCCGGCAGGGGATTGCCGAACTGGGTTAAGGCGGCGCCCCCGATCTCCTTTTCGTCCAGTTCCAGGTCGTGGCCAAACCCGCCGGCCACCTCCTCCAGAACGCGAATGGCTTGCAGAGTGACTTCCGGACCGATCCCGTCGCCGGGCAGGGAAATAACGCGCAGCTGCATGGCCCCCTCGGGTTAGAGGTGCAAGGATACGCGAATCCAAGACTAGGGCGAGATGAAAAACAGGCCGGCTCTTAGAGCCACCGGGAAAGGAAGCGCCAGGGAGAGGAGTGCGTTGCGGCAGACACGGTGCTGAGGAAGCCCGATTCGCCTTCTACACCCCCCAGAGATAGTCTTCTTGCTCACCGTGATGGTCGGCAAAAGTCACAGGGACTGACGCCGGGCCGCCGTTACCGGGTGCAGGCACGGGAAATGGCAGCGCGGCTTCGTGGGACCCGGCCACTGCCGATGCCGCCCGCGCAAAAGGAATCGCCGCAGATGCCGGAGGAATTCTCTTGCCCTGGTTGCAAACCTCCTGGATCAGCTCGAGCAGATGGCTGTCCTGCACCTTCTTGATTCGGTCGGCCAAAACGACGAACTTCCGATACACCTCGTCCAGTTCGCGGCGATCGAACTGATGTCCCAGTTGTTCGCAGCGCAGCGCCAGCGCATGCCGCCCTGAGTGCTTGCCCAGCACCAGCCGCGAATCCGGAACCCCCACCGACTGCGGCGTCATGATCTCGTAGGTCAGCGGATTCTTGAGCATGCCATCCTGGTGAATGCCCGCCTCGTGCGCGAACGCGTTGCGCCCGGTGATTGCCTTGTTAGGCTGCACCGGAACCCGCGTGATCTCCGCCAGCATCTGGCTGGAGGGATAGATCTGTTCGCCGGCCACGCCGGTCTCGTACGGATACCGGTCCGGCCGCACCCGCATCGCCATCACAATCTCTTCCAGAGAGGCGTTCCCGGCGCGCTCCCCGATGCCGTTGATGGTGCACTCGACCTGCCGCGCTCCCGCCTGCACTCCCGCGAGCGAATTCGCCACCGCCAGTCCGAGGTCATTGTGGCAGTGCGTCGAGATCGTGACCTTCTCGATCCCGGCAACTCTCTCGCGCACGATCCGAAGCAGCCGCCCGTATTCCTCAGGCGTGCTGAAGCCCACCGTGTCCGGAATGTTGACCGTCGTTGCCCCCGCCGCAACTACCGCTTCAACCACCTGACAGAGGAAGTCCTGATCGCTGCGAGTGGCATCTTCGGGGGAGAACTCCACGTCCGCGCATAACGCTTTGGCGCGGCGAACCGATTCCCGCGCCTGCTCCAGGCACTGATCGCGCGTGATACGCAGTTTGTACTTGAGATGGATGTCGGAAGTTGCCAGGAAGACATGAATCCGCGGATGTGCCGCCCCCTGCAACGCCTGCCACGCTCGGTCGATGTCGCCTGGGCACGCGCGCGCCAGCCCCGCGACGATGGGCCGCCGCACCGAAGCAGAAATCCCCTGCACCGCTTCGAAATCGCCATCGGACGCGATCGGGAAGCCCGCTTCAATCACGTCCACGCCAAGACGATCGAGTTGCTGGGCCAGGCGCAGCTTCTCCTGCACGTTCATACTGCAGCCCGGCGACTGCTCGCCGTCTCGAAGCGAAGTGTCGAAAATAGTGATGCGCGGCCGATCCATGGATTCTCATCCCTCCAGAGATATCCATCTAGCTTAAGAATCGGCGAGATAAAAGAAAAGTTTATTATCTTTACTTAATCATTAATGTTGTTGATAGTATAAGTATTACTTATGCAGTTGATACAAATCATAAATAGCTCTCGGTGGGCTCGGGTTTCCCTGGGAACTGGGAACCGAGAACCGAGAACTGAGAACTGAAGCCCGAGAACTGCCCCATGGACCTTTCCCAACTCGAAGTTTTCCTCACCGTTGCCCGTGAGCGCCGCTTCTCGCGCGCCGCCGAGAAGCTCTTCCGCACCCAGTCGGCCGTCAGCCAGACCGTCCGCAAACTGGAACTGGAGATCGGTGAGCCGCTGTTCGATCGTTCCTCGCGCGACGGCTTGCTGACCGACGCCGGACGCGTTCTCCAGGAATATGCCGAGAAGCTGCTCAATTTGCGACTGGACGCACAGGAGGCGCTGGTCGAGCTGCGCGAACTGCAAAAGGGCAAGCTGGTCATGGCCGCCAACGAATTCACAGCGCTCTATCTGCTGCCGGTGCTGGCCGAATTCCGCCGACTCCACCCCATGATCCGGATCACGGTGCGGCGTTCGCTGGGCAGCACCATCCCCGACGACGTCCTCAAGCACAACGTGGAACTGGGCGTCCTCTCCTACGACCCGCAGGAACCGCAGCTCCGGTCGGCGGTGGTCTATCTCGATGAGTTGGTGTTTGTAGTTCCGCCCGGACATCCGCTGGCTGCGGCCAAGGAAGTCAGCATCCGCCAGCTGGGCGCGGAATCGTTCGTCGCGCACATCGTAGCTTCACCGTATCGCGACAAAGTCATCGAAGCCTTCCGCCAACACAAGACCCCCCTGCATATGGACGTCGAGCTGCCCACCTTGCAGGCCATCAAGCGCTTTGTGAGCATGGGCAACGGGGTGGCGCTGGTGCCGGCGATCAGCGTGGAAAACGAAATCGCTCGCGGAGAACTGGTCCGCATTCCGGTACGCGAGTTGCGCTTCCAGCGCAAGCTGCGCCTCGTCCACCGGCAGGAGTCCACGCTCTCGCATGCCGGACGCGCCTTCCTGAAAGTCGCCGAACAGTTTGCCCGGGAGCGCGGCGGACACTATCGCTTCCAGCGGGAAAAGTGAAGGGAGCGGCGGAATGTTCCACGTGGAACATTTGTACTGACGATATTGTACTGATATTGATATATGTACATACTTCGGCAAATGAAACAACGGAAACGAGTTACGAAGCGCCGGAAGATCGCCAGCCTGCGGGCCTCCGCCGACGAGGGGAAGCGGCGCGACCTGCTCGCCGAACTGTTCGCAAAAAGCGCGAATGAATGGGGCACATTCACTTTCCTTTCCCAGAGAGGCTGACGGTTTGGGGGCTGGTGCTTGCGCTGTCTGAGACATCTAGTACAGCCACGCGAGAGCCTTTTGCAGTTGGAGTAAATGTGATGCCAACAGTGCAGCTGGCGCCCGCGGCTAGCGTTGGCCCGCAAGTGTTCACCGATTGGCCAAAGTCTCCTGGGTTTGTCCCCGTGAAGGTGATACCGGAGATCGTTAAGGTGGTTGGGAGATTATTCTTGACGGTAATTTTCTTCGCCGGGCTCGTTGTGCCCACAGCACGAGCCGGGAACGTCACGCTCGATGGAGTGACTGACACCGGCACAATTCCCGTACCTGTCAGATTCACCAATTGCGGGCTGTTATTCGCGCTGTCCGTGATTGTGAGAGCCGCGGTCTTCGCCCCCGTCGTCACAGGTGCGAAGGTGACGCTGATCTTGCACGACGAATGACCGCCCACACTCGAACCGCATGTGTTGGAAGACACTGCAAACTCGCCAGCATTTGTCCCCGTAATGGCAACGCTTGATATGGCCAAGGCTGCACTCGTGTTGTTCGTGAGCGTCACGGTCTTGGGCGCACTGGTGCTACCATCTGCCTGATTCCCGAAAGCAAGTGTCGTTGAGGATAGGGTGACTTGCAAAACTCCCGTGCCGGACAAGGCAACAGTCTGCGGGCTGTTCACGGCACTATCGGTAAGAATGAGCGTGGCCGATCTCGCGCCCGATGCTGTGGGAGTAAAAGTGATGCTGACTGTGCAAGACGCTGTCAACGCGAGCGTTGCGCCGCAAGTGGTGGCCGATTGGGCGAAATCAGCGGAGTCCGTCCCGCTGATTGCCATGGAAGATATGGTGACGACTGCACCAGTGTTGTTGGTTAGAGTCACTTTCTTCGCGGCGCTCGTGCTGCTAATACCCTGATTGCCATAGGACAAAGCTGTGGGGGAGACCGTCAGAGGAATTGCCCCTGTTCCGCTCAGGGCCACGGTTTGTGGGCTGCCAACAGCGTTATCGTTGACTGAAAGGTTCGCGCTTCGCAGACCTGCTGCTTGTGGTGAGAAGACTACCGTAATGAGGCAGCTACTGTTGGGTTGGAGCACCGTTCCTGAACAGCCGTCGCTGCTGACACTAAAATCTGTCGTATTCAGCCCCGTGATACTGGCGGCGATGCTCGTGAGCGGCGCTGTGCCGACGTTGGTCAAGGTGACTGTGGCAGGCGTGGCACTTGGTATCGGCTGGCTTCCGAAGTTTACGGTAAATGGAGCCAGGCTCACCAATGGCGTCGTGCCAGTTCCTGCAAGAGGCACTGACTGCACCACCGGTGGGCTACTGTAACTGATTTGCAAAGTATCCGCGGTTGGCCCCGCCGTCGTTGGGCTGAATACCACTGAAACAGAGCAATTGGCTCCGGCCGCCAAGGTTGCTCCACAAGAATTGGCAGTCATGTGAAACACTTGGCCGCCGGCCACGATCTCGGAGTTCAAAGTGAGAGTGGCCGTGCCCGTGTTGCTGATCGCAAAGACGCTGGCAGCGCTTGTGGTGCCGACAGGCTGACTACCAAAGTCCCAACTGGATGGGGCAACTGTCAATGCCGGTGCGGGTTCCAACGTAAGCAGCGCGACCGCAGAACCGCCGTTGTAGGAAGCAATCAACGTCATGACGGTTTCAGTGGTTGGGAACAGCGTATTGAAGCTGAAAACTGAGCTAGTCGAGCCTGCGGGAACCGTCACCCACGCTGGCACGGGCGCCAGGCTGTTGTTGCTGGAAAGGGCGACTACTGCCCCACCCGTGGGTGCTGGGCCGCTCAGAATTACCGTCCCCGTGATAGAAGAACCTCCAGAGGCGGTAGATGCGTTGAGAGTGAGCGAGGTAACATAGGGCGAGACCAGAAGAGGGTTAGCGACAACGAACTCATCCGTCGCGCTGTTAACGTCGCTCGCTACGAGATTAGTAGCATCTGAGCTGTAAGAGATGAACCCTCCACCGGCGCTCATCGCAGAGGAGTAGGACAAGTTGTTTGCCACCGTCCCATCGCTGGCTATGCTGAGAGCCAAAGTCTGGTTACTGTGGGTGTCGCGGACGAGCACTTGCGAAAAAGGAGTGTACGACACAAAGCGGCCGTCGGCACTGATCGCGGGGTTTTGGAAACTGAACTCTCCCGCTAACGGGACTCCATAAGTATCGCTGTCAACCAGGCTCGTCTGTCCCGTAAGCAAGTCGCGCAAGTAGACGTGGAACCAGGCCCCGTCGGTAGGCGAGGGAACCAGATTCGTGGCCGACGTCATGAACGCCACATAGCGTCCATCCGCGCTGATTGCGGGCGCAGACTGGGTGAATACGAGGCGATTGCCCTGTGTACCGTCACTGGCAATGCTAGCCAGAGCAGTCTGGCCTGTCTGGAGATCGCGCACAAAAATGTCCGACTGGCCGTTGGTGTCAATGGGAACCAGATTGGAAGAGTCTGAAGCAAAAGCAACGAAGCGACCGTCCGCACTGATCGCAGGGAAGTCGCTTGCCTGGTTCCCTTGCGTGCCTGCACTGGACGTGCTGACAATCGTGGTCTGCGCGGTCTTGCGGTCACGGACGTAAACTTGCTTCTGCCCGTTTGTGCCTCCCACAATCAGGTTGCTCGCCCTCGATTGGAAGGCCACAAAACGTCCATCCCCGCTAATCGCTGCGCAGCAACTGTCGGCGTTCGCCGGTGTCCCGTCATAGGCAAGATCCGCGCGTTCTGTCGCATTCAGTTGCAGATCTCGGACGTAAATAGCGTTTGCGAAGACGGCGCCACCGGGAACCAAGTTGTCGGCGGGGGTGTGGAACACCACGTATCGCCCGTCCAAACTAATTGCAGGTAGAAAGCTGCCAAAATCGGCTTCAGTGCCATCGGTCGCCACACTGGCATTCGTCGTAGTGCCGGTTTGCCGATCTTTTACGAAGATATCTCTGAAGCCGTTATTGTCGTTGGGTACGAGGTTGGTAGCGCTGGATGGCAAAACCACGAGGCGACCATCGCCACTGATTCCGCCTGTTGTAAACGCACCGCCGCTTGCTCCGTTGCCTTGAATGCCGCTACCGTCCGTACTTGCCAGTTGGGTAGGTTGAAGGGGCGGCGCCGTCAATACTAGCGACGTCATGTTTCCGCCCACGTGCGTCAGGCCGTTGACATTCGTGCCGATCAGACTAAGCACGTAAGCCCCAAGTGGCGTAGTTGGGCTGGTGGTCACTGTCAGAACAGAGTTACTTCCGGAATTCACGGGCTGCGGATTGAACGAGGCACTAGCCCCCGGGGGAACTCCAAACGCTTGCAGCGTAATTGAACTGGACACATTATCTGGTGGCAGCCCCACATTCACTGTGTAATTCGCTGTTGCCCCGGCCGGAACGATTTGTGACGTGAAATTGCCAATGAAGACTGGCACAAGGAAGTCGTTCGACGCTGTGAAGTTCATAGTGAACGTCGTGACGCCTCCATTGTTGACTATCTGGGTCGATGAGGGGGTGATTCCCGTCAGGGTCAGGTAGCCCGATCCCGTTAAGGTCAAGGTATAACTGCCGCCAGTCACAGTAAAAGTAGAAGGAGTATAAAATCCATTGATCGGCGACGGGCCGGCAAGCGTGTATTGGATCGAACCCGGATACGACAGTCCATTGACTACTGCATTTACTTGAATGGTTCCGCTCGTTGGCGGCGGTGCCAAACCATTGCCACGCAGCGGCAGTACCGCAGGGCTACCCGTGCCAACGAAATAGAGTCCAGCGGTTCCGGTCATCGGGCCCGTAATCGAAGGGTCGGAAGCGACGCTAAATGTGCAACTGGTTCCCGGCGGTAGGGTGTTGATGCACGGGTTCTGTACGACGAAGTTGTTGTCGCCCACAATTGCCCACACCTGTAGGGGAGCGGTTCCCGTGTTGGTGTAGGTGACAAGTTGCGATGGGCCTGTCGTGTATTGCGTTTGGTCGCTGAAGGCCAGGCTCGCCGGACTGAACGCAACAGCGGGCGTGCCAGAATTCGTATTTACCACCAGCGTTGCGCTTGTGGTGTGTGTGACGTTTGCGCTTCCGGACGCAAGAACCGCAATCCCATAACTTCCCGCGGCCGTGGACGGCGACGCAGTCAACGTGAGCGTGGAAGCGTTCCCCGAAGTGAGGACATTGGGACTAAACGAGGCTGTCACCCCGGCGGGTAGGTTCCCCGCGCTAAGAGTTATGGTCTGCGCAGTGCCGCTCGTGGTTGTAGTGCTGACCAAGTAACTGGCTGACCCACCCAGAATCACCGACTGCGACGCGGGCGTTACCTGGACGGAAAAATCGCTGGGGGGTCCATTGACGGCCGTAGTGAAACTGAAAACTATGGACCAGTCGCCAAACTGCAACGGACTCCGGGCGTGAACCTCCCAGTAGTAGATTGTTCCGGGTGCCAGCGTACCCGCTACTGGCGTGTACGAAGCCTCAGTCGGGGTCACATTCAGCACGCAGCCTGCACCGCAGATTTTAGACGTTGGGTCCGTCGGCAACGCTGCGAGATTGGTGGCCACCATGAGCCGGTACGATGTGGCATTCGCGACGGTACTCCATGTCAATGTCGGGGTTGTCGAGATGCCGGTGGCCCCACTCGCCGGCGAAAGCAAAGTTGGTCGCGGAAGCGTCGACAACGTTGTGAAACTCAGAATAGTATTCCCGCGGACAATGCCCGCCGCATTCGACGCAGCGGCACGATAGTAGTAGGTAGTGTTGGAACTGAGGCCACTCAGGCTGTAATTGAATGCCTGCGCGATTGTTCCCGCGCCAACTGATTGTGACGGAGTCGACTGGAAGCTTGCTAGGGTGCTGCTCGTGCTGTAGTCGAACCATGCCGTGGTGCTTGAACCATTCGGGTTTACAGTTCCGTTCAGCGTCGCTCCATCTCCCGCGAGCCCTGAGGGGGCCGATACACTAACGGTCGGCGCTGCTGGTGGAGTGCTCACGAAGTCGATGCTGAACACAATGGTCCAATTGTTCGCCTGAGATACTGGATCCCATCCGATGGTCTGGGTCGCTGACGGGCTTACCGTGTAATTCGCGCTGGGTCCAACCACATTAGCAAGCGTCCACTGCCCAGGTACAACCCATTTCAGAGGTACTCCAGAAGTCTCGTGATAGAAAGTCCCAAACGGCCCGAAAAGGTCATAGCTGATTGGACCGGTCCCTCCATCGAGTGTAATCTGCACCGCAAGCTGTGACGCTTGGCCCAACACGGACGGGGTGATCAAGTTGTAGACTTTAGTTTGCGTTTGCCCTTGATCTCCAAGACACTTGCCAAAGTGCAGGATGCGACCCACCGGGAGACCATATTGTCCGCCGACATAACAGTCGCCATTGAACAATATATTCGTATCAAGCCAGCTGAAGGGGTTGCCCACATCCGTGAGGAACAAGCTCAGATTCGGAAGATGTAATGGTTCTATATTCTGTCGAATGGCTTGGTGATCGGCAGAAACGATATCGTCGCAGTGATAGGTACCGTTTCCTACGTTTCCCGGAGGGTCGCACTGATCGTCACCATCAGGCCAAAGGTATGAAACGTCTTTGAGATAGCTCCCTATTGACTGGATCGGCAACCCAATTGGAGAAGCAGTTGCGCTTACAATGCCCGATTCACCGAGGTAGTCTATATCGGCGTAGTAGTTCAACGCTTTCAGAAGCGTGCTGGTAAGTTGCATTTCACTCTTGCTGGTACTGCGGTCGAGCGCGCAATGAAAGCCCAACGAGAAATTCGCGGCTCCGTTCCACCGTGAGGAGTATCAAGCGTGATGATGTCCGCAATGTCCAACGTGTAATTTGCCGGAGATTGCCCAGGGCGACAAAGACCGTTAACATAGTTTGGAGACGAAGGATCCCAGATCGGATTTGACCCGTAATTGTAGCAGGCCCTTTGTGAGCCGAGATTTTCAACATACGACCGTGCTACCAGCCCACCCATGCTGTGCGTAACCAAGATGACGTCTTTAATGGTTGTTATTCTTGCGATCTCTTTTATTACGCGGGACAGTTCGTACGCTTTGTTGAGAATAGAGACTCTGGCCACGTCTTCTGGGTTGGGGTCTTCGCCTACTGGATCGTAGAACTTAATAGAAAAGATCCGGTTCGTCGACGGAGGGTAGCCAATGGATTGGCCGGTATTATCCTCAAACCACACAAAATCAGCAGACGCATTGTAGTAGGCATAGTAGTTTGATTGGGGGGTTGGATAAAGTGTTGGAAAATCGCGGGTCAAGCTGCCAATAACATGGTTGCGTAAGGGCTCCCACTCTGTACCATCCCCACACCAGCCGTGTACAAAGAGAATCGGGCGGCCTAATGGTGGCGCCTGCGCGTGAACGGCGGGAATGAACAATTGCGAGGAGATCAAGAGAGTCAACAGTGAAAGAGCACACTTACTCAAGAGCGTGGCCGGCAGTGGCAACTTCGAGATCATAGCTCGGCTCCTTTTAGGATTGCGACTTCTCCAGGGATTGGGCCCAGAACTAAAGTGCGACGTCGGCGAGCGGGGAGGCACACATCAAATTAAGCAGGCGGATATTACCACCATAGCGTTCCAATGATCAATAGGCCGTATCGAGAAAGGGAGGATGCCCTCGGTTTAGTCAAGGTAAGAGGATTGACGTGACACCCGCTGTTGCAAGAGCGGCACCTTCCAACCCCTCATCCCAAGCCACAACTCCCTCCTAGCTGGGTGCATCCGTTGAACATGTCACGGCATCTAAAAACTTGACAACAATGCACTCAAGTCTTAGCATGTCACAAGACGCAATCATAATCACACTGATTGTAAAGCACTTATCTGATTAGGAGGATCCGTTATGGGCAAGATTATTGGCATTGACCTGGGCACCACCAACTCGTGTGTGGCAATAATGGAGGGTGGAGAGCCCAAGGTGATCGCGAACGAAGAGGGGGGCCGGACTACGCCCTCGGTGGTGGGATTTACCAAGACCGGGGAACGGCTGGTGGGGCAGGTTGC